>ENA-ORXM01000275-ORXM01000275.1-marine-metagenome-genome-assembly--contig:-NODE-275-length-100940-cov-61.741253_pt1 | contig 100940 bp, 79 predicted proteins | sample MGYA00237867_ERZ511480 | MGnify/ENA primary metagenome ERZ511480 (study PRJEB26309, sample SAMN06266103) | marine metagenome | isolation source: Algal blade | place: United Kingdom:Sidmouth, United...
CGTATCAGAGGCTATATTTCTACTCTTCGCAAACAAAACCTCGATATTATTTCTGCCCTTGCCTCTCTCTGGCTTCCTCTTCTCGCCCCTGCTGAGTAAATACTGAATTCTTTTGGAACCGTGAACAACTTTCAGTAGTTCACGAAAGTTCTTAAAATCGTCCAGTTAGCACGCCCACGTCTGATCTATTAGGAAGCAGCCACACGCGTGCTGACTGGACGGCAATGTACAAAATATGACCTTATGATTGTACAATCGGCAGCAAAACGCGGAAAGCTGGTGCTTTGCTATTTGGTTCACCGCTGTTCTCGCTATTCTGATTCGTCGAATCAATTTGTGGTGTAGGCGTGCTGCTAGGCGTTGCCGTAGCGGTTGGTGTCTCTGTTGCCGTTGGCGTGTGTGTTGACGTCGGTGCTGGTGTAAAAGTCGCCGTACTGCCGGGTACTGGCGTATTAATCACAATTGGTGTGTGCGTTGCCGTCGGCGTGGCAGTGGCTGTCGGAGTCGATGTGCTAGTAGGCGTATCCGTCGGTATTGGTGTATCCGTTGGCACTATGCCTAGAATCGGCGTCGCTGTCGGGCTGCTAGGCGTGTGCGTTAATGTATGTGTTGGAGTTGGTGTATGTGTCGGAATTGGTGTAAACATAGCGGTCGGTGTCTGGAATGGTGTACGGGTCGGCGCGATGAACAGTGTTGGTGTGTCAATTACAGTTGGAATTGACGTCGGCGTATCTACAGGCGTCGGCGTATCTATCGGTATTTGGGTCGGCGTCTCCGTTGGGAGAGGTGTCTCTGTTGGGAGAGGCGTCTCTGTTGGTGTTGGTGTATAAGTCGGTGTATGAGTCGGTGTGGATGTAGCTGTCGGCGTGTGTGTTGGTGTGAACGTTGGTGTGGGCGTCAGTACTTCTAGAACCGTCCACTTAAATGTGAACGTACTCGTAATTTGTCCATCGCTGGCGCTGATCACAATATTTGGGTGTACACCAAGACTAAGAGCCGTAAAGGTCCCAGATATATCGCCCGTACTGGTGATAATTGTTAGACCGGGTGGCAAGTTCGACGCAGAGAAGATCAACCCATCCCCATCCGGATCAGGTGCCGTCGCGCGCATACTCGACGTGTCGCCCACATAATTTGTGCGATTCCCCCAGTTATATATGTCTGGTGCACCGTTTGTCGTCGCCTCTGGGATCTTCACAATTTCGGCAACCGATGGAACGCCGTCGCTGTCGACGATGAAGAGCATATAGTATCCGGGCTGGGCAATAAACTTAGTAGCTGGCCCAGTAACTGTGAGTTGGTCCATCGCAGCAAGCGTATAAGTCAGCGGCACGTATCGTTGATCAAAATTAGTCGAGTGCGTCACAGAGCCTAAACGAATTAGACCCACTTTGGCAATGGACGCTGCGCTTGCGGTCGAAACGGTAAACGGTTGACCATAAACCACTGTTTCAACCGTATTGCTGATCACGGGGCGAGGGGCCAATGTGCCAGATCCATCATTCTTAAAGAGGTAAGGCGGGGTGTAAATTTCTGCACTCTGCTCATGATAGCCAACTACAGTACAATCATCACAATATCCACCACCCGCTGTCAATACACGACCATCAGGCAGTAAAAGAGCGGTCGAATGATATTGCCGATTGCTTGGTATATCTGCCATTAGAGACCACTGCTTTGTTGCCGGATCCCACAATTCGGCTGTATAGACGCCACCAGCCATATCAATATTTGTGACGCTGGTACTGTTGCCGCCAGTTGCCAAAATTTTGCCATCTGCTAGAATCGTCAGGTTGTGCTGCCGTCGGCCAAAGTTCATTGGCATTGTGGTTGTGATGGCGCCCGTATCCATTTCAATGACCAACGTATTTGTGAGCGATGGTCCACCGCCACTGATCATTACCTTGCCGATGTCGTAGACTGCATAGCTGCCGTAATCGCGCATCCACGGATCGCGCTGTGCGGCCAGCCCACGGAACTTACCTGTACCCGTTGTGTCTAAATGGCGCACGTCCCCACTAGATGGACCAAAGTAAAGTACTTTTCCATTTGGCGCAGGCTGTATCCACGTATATAAATTGTCGGGCATACCACGTGTTGCATCGCGCAGCACGCGATATTTATTGTTTTTTGTATCCCACACCTCAGGCGTATCGGGCGTGCCGCCTAACACCAGCATCTCTCCATTGGGCAGCGCCGCAACAGAAGGATACCAGCGTGCATAACTCATATTTTCTACACCGGTCCACGTATCGTTAAGTGGATCAAAAATATTTGTGGCCGTAATAGGCTTATTGTCATTGATGTCTCCACCAGCGACAAACAATTTTCCATCAGCCATATGTGCGTGCCCTGCACAAAAGAGATCGCTTTCGGTGTTAGGATTCGCCGCAGTGTGCGTACCCGTTGCTGGATCCCAGATGTCCGTGCGCGTAGTGCTCGAACCGTTTGTGTGTGGATCTCCGTCAAAGTCATCGGGCGTTGCATCCCACGTGAGGACGCGTCCATCAGGCAGCAGGCTGGCATGGACGGCAATGAGCGGCCATGTTATGGTGGGCGACCAACTGCCAACAATGCTTGGATCGGTTATGGCAATGCTGCTTTGTAACGAAGCTGTTGAGGAATGTGCTGAAAGAGCCGCTACGTCAAGCTGATGTATACTAGTTTCTGAATGGATGGCATGATTTTTATTCGCCAAAACATTTTGATCGGCCGGAATTGATGGTGCCAAATTAATTAGTACAATAAAAATGGCTGATAAGCAAAGTAGCCCGGCAATGGCACCGCCAAGAGGATAGAGCATTCTTTTAAGTTGTTGCATAATAGTTTAAGTGGGTAAGGTTAGCGTTGCGCCTTGCGCCGCTGAGACAACAGGTAGGGTACTTTTTAAAATTGAAATAATATCAAAAAAAGTTGAGAATGTTAAAATTATACTCATTATACGTTCTATAAAACGGGGAAGATGTGACAATCTGCTGGGGGTTTGGAGTTAGGGTGTAAGAATATTGTAATTCGCTACCACCAACTCTAGCTTTAGTCATGGCTGATAGATGAGCTTTGCCGAGCTAGAACCCAACAATGGGACGCCTCTAATTTTTCCAACTAAGCTAGCGGATGTTGCAAGCTCGATGATTATCGATATGCTTTTATTGATGACTCTACAAATTATAGGTATGAGGACTCAGCATCGCAAGGTATACGCAGTTAGGGCGAACCGCACCGAAGCTAGAGCATTGAAATGGCCTGCTGCTACAGGAAACCGGCTAAAAGATCCGGTTACACAGATGATCTTTCGTGCACTTTAGCGTAGTATCCCATGGCAGACGGCAGTTTCAACTGTCGTTAGATGCGGGTATAGATTAGACCTGTGTGCGCCGCGGTTTCTCCTGAGCAAGGTCGAAGGATTGAACAAAAAGTTTCAGGCATTCGACTCAAATCTTGGTCAATCCTTATTTGTGGGCAATCACCGATCACGAAGTGCTTGGCACACTTTCGGCCTTACTGCGCGAAATAATTAGCCAGAAATTCGTCAAGCGAAAGCGTATCACTCATTTCGACCTGTTTCTGCTGCACAAGAGACTCCTCTGCCGTCTCAACCATCTGCTGCCTCTTTTCTTGATCCAGCGGTCTGCTGAGGAAAGACGATGCGTGCTCTACAGATTTTCTCATCCCATATTGCGAAAATGTTTCATGCTTATCGGACATATTCTCTAACATTTGTGCTGATGGTGTCTTCGAAGTTGATTCAATCCGCTCTCTCACGGTTGCTAAGGCTGCACTATATAGTTGCTGATCATCCGGCTGATTCTCACCATCCAAAATTTCGCAAATAAGTTGTATCTGATCAAAGAGCTCTGTTGCCCACTCTTTTAACAAGATTGGTTCGCCATCACGCTGAAGTGTTAGATCTGGCTTGCGACCATAGCGCGCAACATTCAAATGATTCTGTTCCACTTCAAGATGATCATCGGCTAGAAGGGCGGGGCTTTCATGTAGCAGGCAGAAGAGCAAAAATGCTTCGAGGAAACGCAGTGTGGTTTCATTCACTCCTAACGGATCCGCCGCATTAACGTCCAACGAGCGCAATTCCACATATTGAATACCGCGATCCCGCAGTGCGTTTGTCGGTTTTTCTCCCGAGCGCGCGACCTGCTTTGGGCGGAGCGCACTGTAATATTCGTTCTCAATTTGTAAAATATTTGCGTTAAGCTGTTGATACTCTCCATCGACCTTAATCCCCTTCTCTTCGTACGCCGGAAAGGGTGTTTCGATAGCCTGCGTTAAATCACGAATATATTCATTAAGCGAATTATACGAAACTCGCAAGTTGTCTGGTCCATTATTTTTATAACCTATGTCGCTCATCCGCAGAGATGTCGCATATGGTTCAAAAAAGGTATGCGTATCAAACTCTTCAAAATTTAATGCCTGTTCCGCTTGAATCGATTTGTTGAAGAAAGATTTACACAGGGCGGGTGAATTGCCGAAAAGATAGGCGATTAGCCACTCGTGCCGCAGAACATTGCGCGCCAAGGCCATATAAGAATACGAGATAAAATCCTGTTCTGCCTGATCGTCATTTTCCTCTTCCTGATAGACGGGCCAGAAATTGTCGGGTACTGAGTAATTGAAGTGAACGCCACTAATCGCCTGCATATTGCGACCATAGCGCAAGCCCAATCCGCGTCGGTAGATCTGCTTCATCATTCCGATATTTGATGAGCCATATTGCCCAATTGGAATATTTGTTTCGCCATCAATAATACAAGGCATACTGGTTGCCCACAATAGCTCCCCTTCTGGTAAATTTGCATAGACAAACCTATGGACCTGATCTAAATAGTCGATGGCGTCACTGATGTCTGCAAACGGTGGCGTGATCAATTCAATCAATGCTTCGGAGTAATCTGTTGTAATCGCAGGGTGTGTCAGCGTGGATCCAAGTGCCTTGGGGTGCGGTTGCTGTGATAAAGTGCCATCTGCTAGCACACGTAAACTCTCTTTTTCGATACCTTTTTTGCCACCGCGCAGCAGCGCTAAATGAGCCATTTCTGTCAACCATTCAAGGCGATTGTGTAATAATGTATACAAGATTTATTCCTTCTGCGTTTAGTTGGGTTTGTTTGATCAATGGCGTTAAGTAGTAGACAGTAAAGTAGTGAACACTGTTTATTGACGTACCAAATACCGACGTACCAAATACTGTAGTCGTATTTAGGATGGTTTACCACTACGAGCTTCCTTAATAAGCTTCTGTTTTAAATCCCACAATTCTTGAGTGAGCGAAACATGATAAATATGAGGATTGACGAGACGCAAAATACCTGGATCAAGTCGTTCCATGTCTGTGCTGCGTTGCGCTCGGATAGTCTCGAGATCCGGCATCTCATGCACCACCTTGCCATGATCCAAAATTGGGACAAGCAACTCTTCAACGCGCGTGGCTTCGCCTGCGCTCAATTGGCGTTGACGTGTATGGACAAGCGGATGCCGCAGCGTATTTGGCGTTGACGGATCAAAATCCTCTTCATGCAAACACAAGAGGTCGGCTGTCGCCTTATCGCGCTGATCGTATAAACGCAGCACTCGTTTCTTTCCAGGATTTGGCATCTTGGCTGCCGATTCGGAGATTTTCATCGCCGAACGCCATTCCGTTTCATTCTCTCTTTGAACCGCCACAAGCTTAAAGACGCCACCCAGCGCAGGTTCTCCTTTAGAGGTAACTAAATTGGTGCCGACACCATAAACCAGCCGCTGAATCAGCTTGCTTGCATCAATGCCGTAACGATGCGCTTCAAGCGAAATTTGTGTCGTGATCTGCCAAATTAGCAGCTCGTCTAGCCCGTCCGACAGCACGATCGACGTATCGGGAAAGCCTGCCTCATTTAGCATCTTGGCCGCTTGAATGCTTAGGTATGCCAAATCTCCCGAATCGATGCGAATGCCTACAGGTTTATGACCTTTTGCCACCAACTCATTGAAGATAGTCAGCGCATTGGGGATGCCAATTTCTAGCGTGTTAATGGTATCGACTAGCAGCAGACAATCATCTGGATAAACGTCCGCATACGCACGAAACGCATCCAACTCTGTCATGCCCATGGCCATAAATAGCTGTACCATGCTGTGTGCGTGGGTGCCTTTGGGCTGCAATCCCAAGCTGTGCGACATGCCCACATTGGAGGTAAAATCGGCTCCACCAATTAACGCGGCGCGCGTACCCGCATTGCCGCCAAAGCCCTGCGCACGCCGCAGCCCAAATTCGAGCACAGCACACCCACGCGCCGAGTCGGAGATGCGCGCAGCTTTGGTTGCCACCAATGTTGGATAGTTGAGGTGATTGAGCAACGATGTCTCCAGCAACTGTGCGATGGCCATCGGCCCTTCGACCACTGTGAGCGGAAGATAGGGATGTACAACCCGCCCTTCGGGAACGGCGTGGATCGTTAGTGCGCTAAAATCTGCACTATTCTTTAACCATGATAAAAAATCATCGGCAAAAACTTGCTCGCCCGCGTCGTTGCGCTGATGGCGAAGTTGATCAATATCGTCATCTGTTACCCGCGTCTGTTGGATCCAATCAACAAAAGGTTCTAACCCTGCATTGATACAGTAACCGGCTTCGTGGCTGCCATAATCTGGATATCGTCGAAAAAAATGTTCAAATTGTGCAGGCACTTCGTGCAACCCCATACGAAAATAAAGTTGGGCCATGGTGAGCTGATATTGGTCGGTGAAGAGGAAGCCTTCGGTTAGACGCTGGTTGTTCACTGGGTACTTAATTCCTTACTGTGAGTTTGCGATATTCATACTCAAATTTTACACTATTATTGACACTGCCAGAACTATATGATATCTTGATCCACACAATTTAAAAAGCAACAACCCGCTGGAGTCCCGGTTTCCGGTTGTAGAGTATTTAAAACGATGTGTTGTTATTTCGCATAATAATGATGTTTGACAACCATTAAAAGCGTAATTTTACGTTTGTGCTCTACAGTAAAACGAAACCAGATCCAGATAGGCTGCTCAATCAGCCTATTCTGCCCATCTGAACGTTCAGGTGGGTTTTTTGTTTTCTATCATATTTTTATTATATTTTTGCGAAACTAAAAAAAGAACACGAACTAGATGACAAGTGAAATAAAGAGAGTTGTCTTTCAACCGCAAGGGCGTCAGGGCGATATTGCACCAGGAACAACGTTGCTCGAAGCAGCACGAAAACTTGGTGTAGAGATCGAATCGATCTGTGGTGGTAACCAGACATGTGGCAAATGCAAGATTGTTGTCGAAGAGGGCGATTTCGCCAAATTCGATGTTCAGTCGGTAGCCGATAATTTGACCCCTGCGGGGAAACGAGAGCGCGAGTACGCCGAAAAGTTTAAATTTGGGCCCGGTACGCGGCTTAGCTGTGCGTGCCAAGTGCTGGGCGATTTGGTAATCCGTGTACCAGAAGAGAGTCAGATCCGTAAACAGGTGATCCGTAAGTCCGTTGGCATCGAGCGCGAACTGTCCGTCGATGCAGCCATGCGTCTCTACTACGTCGAACTCGCCACGCCAGATCTGAAAGATCACCGCGGCGATTGGCAGCGGCTGGCGGATGAACTAAAGCAGGTTCACGGCTTAACAAATCTACACATCGATCCGCTTGTGTTGCGCCATTTACAGCCAGCGCTTAGCGCAAGCAATCGTCGCATTACCGTAACCGTCTGGGATGATTCGCCTGCGGCTGGCGAAGGTGAAAGTGTATCACAAGCCAAAGCCGAGGTGGTTCATCTTCAACCGGGCTTTACCGACAATATCTACGGCATTTCAGTCGATGTTGGCACAACCACGCTGGCCGCCCATCTTTGTCATTTGCGCACGGGCGAAATAATTTCTACAGCAAGCTGCATGAACCCACAGGTTTCGTATGGCGAGGATCTGATGAGCCGTGTCAGCTATGCGATGATGAATGCAGACGGCACGGAACGAATGCATCAAGTGGTGATTCAGGGTCTAAATGGCCTGATTGCCGAGGTGACGAAAGAAGCCGAAATTAGCGCTTCGGATGTGGTCGAAATGGTGATCGTTGCCAACACAACTATGCATCATCTGCTATTGGGTGTCAACCCGATTGAGCTAGGTGGTGCGCCCTTTAGCTTGGTTACGCACGACGCGATCGACATCAAAGCGCGTGACCTCAATCTCCAGATCGCGATTGGTGGCTATATCCACTTGCCGCCTAATGAAGCGGGTCACGTTGGAGCAGACAATGTTGGTGTATTGGTGGCTGAAGCACCGTATAAACAGGATCGCCAGCAGCTTGTGATCGACATTGGCACGAATGGTGAACTCTTGCTGGGTAATCGCGAAAAGATGCTCAGCGCCAGCAGCCCCACGGGCCCGGCATTCGAGGGTGCGCAGATCAAACATGGGATGCGTGCCGCTGCGGGCGCAATCGAACGGATTCGCATCGATCCGGCAACGCTGGATGTGCGTTTCAAAATTATCGGTCAAGACGAGTGGGTGCAAAGTACCAGTTTGCCAGCCGAAGCCGAACGCACCGAAGAAATAAATGGTAGCGCAAAAGTTGACTCGAAGGCCGAAGCACGACGTAAACGCCAAGAGCTGCTAAACCCAACCTTACGCGCATCGGGCATTTGTGGATCCGGCATTATCGAAGGCATTGCCGAACTCTTTATGGCCGGGCTGGTTGCGCCAAATGGTCGCTTCGTGGGGTTGGATCATCCACGGGTGCGTACTGGTTTGGGCGATGGCGGCGGCATGGCAGAATTTGTGCTGGCGTGGCCGCATGAAACGAGCACGGGTGAAGAAATTGTTGTTCACTCAGAAGATATCCGCGCAATTCAATTGGGCAAAGCCGCACTCTATGCTGGGGCCAAGTTGCTTATGAGCCGCATGGGGCTAACCGAAGTGGACAATGTTGTGCTTGCTGGCGGTTTCGGCAGCTATATCGATCCCAAACACGCGATGATTATCGGCTTGATCCCCGATTGTGATCTGGCAAACGTACAGGCAGTGGGCAACGCCGCGGGCGATGGCGCACGCATGATGTTGCTCGACAAAAACAAGCGTCACGAATCTCAATGGGCCGCGCGTTGGGTCCGCTATATCGAGACCGCTGTCGAGCCGAGCTTTCAGGATGAATTTGTCGGTTCGTTGGACATTCCACACGCCACGGACAAGTTTTCGCACCTGGACGCTTTGATGAACGAGGCAAGATCGCAGTGGCCAGAAGATCGGCTGGTAGCGTATGCTGTTGCCACCGATGGTGGACGTGCGCAACGCTCTAGCGGCGACGAACGAGCCGCGCGCCGCGCTCGCCGCGCGCGACGATAGTAATCGATTGTGGCATAACACCGCGAGAGATAAAACTCTCTTATAATTATCATTGTTTTGATAGAAATTATTTCGTACGGAGAAAGTTAAATAGAATGGCAGAGTATCAAATTACCTACTGGCGCGACATCCCATCCATGGTGACCGCGCGCGAAGGACGCCGCAACAAAGCGACCAAAGAGCTAGCCAAACGTTTTATGGTAGCAATTGACGAAGCCGCCATGCGCGCGGGCTTGACAGATCCTGACGCCTATTTGGAAGAGTGGCACAAGGGCGCATGGCAGGAACGAGACGGCACGCCCGAAGAAGTGGCCGAGGCTGTTGCCGCTGAGGTCGAGGAAGAATTTTCACCCGCCAAAGTACGCGAGATCCTCGACGCTATAAAATCAGCGTAAACATTAGAGACAACTAGTCTCAAAATAGTATAGCGCAGGCTTTTGACCTGTGGCTCGAATTTTTTGGTTCTGCCGACTGGTATGCGGCTAAACCATATTTATAATAAGGAAACAGAAATGATTACCGAACCCCTAAAAACTTTACTGGCAAATGGCCCCATTCTATTTGATGGCGCAATGGGCACCATGCTGCAAAATGCTGGCCTAACCGACGGCGGCGCACCCGAGTTGTGGAATGTTGAAAAGCCTGAAGTGCTCAAAAAAATTCACCAAGAGTACATTGACGCGGGTGCCCGCATTATTGAGACTAATACCTTTGGTGGAACCATGGCGCGGCTTAAGTTCCACAACATTGGCGACCGTGTGGCCGAACTTAACCGTGCAGGTGCTTCCATTGCCAAAGAAGTTGCCGCACCTGCCGGTGCGCTGGTTGCTGGCAGCATCGGACCAACCGGTGAATTGATCGAGCCAGTTGGCCCGCTTAGCATGGAAGAAGCAACCGCCATGTTTGCCGAACAGGCCGCAGCTTTAGCCGAGGGTGGCGCAGATATATTCCTCATTGAAACCATGAGCCACCTCAACGAAGTCGAAGCAGCCGTACATGGCGCTCAGAAAGTAGCACCACACGTGCCAATTTTTGTCTCGATGAGCTTTGACACAAATTATCATACCATGATGGGCGTCAGCCCATCCGAGGCGGCCACGTTGCTAACCGAGATGGGTGTCTCCGTTGTCGGTTCAAACTGCGGCACAGGCCCCGACGAAGCCGATCTAATTATGGGCGAAATGGCTCGAGCTCGCCCCGACGGTGCCGCGTTAATGGTCTATTGCAATGCAGGTTTGCCCCAGTATGTGAATGGAGCCATCGAGTACGACGGCACGCCCGAACGCATGGCAAAATACGCAATATCCATGCGCAACATGGGGGTCGACATTATCGGTGGCTGCTGCGGTAGCGAACCCAAGCATATCAAAGCAATGGCCGATGCGCTTGCTTCGGTCAAAGATACGCCGATTCCAGGTCCACCCGCTGTGGAAACATTGGCCGAAAATGTTGAAAGCGCGGATAGCCGCGCCGCTCGATCTGCAGAACGGCGAAACGCGCGACGTAAACGGGCATAGTGAAAGATTGGGAATAGGGAGCGGAGAATGGAGATCGGGGACTAGGGATTAGGAGCAACCTGACAACCAATCCCCTCTCCCCGATCCCTAGTCCCTGCTAAAGGACAAACCATGAAAATTGGAATCATCGCCTGTGGGGCAATCGTGCGGGAAATGCTTGCCATTGCCAACAAACAAAAGTGGGAGTACGAACTCACTGCTGTCCCTGCGCAGTATCACAACACGCCCACCAAAATCGCCCCTGCTGTAGAGAAACATCTCGACGAGTGGGCCGAGCGCTTCGACCTGATTCTAGTTGGCTACGGCGACTGTGGTACCATGGGCGCGCTCGACGAACTGCTCGAACGCTATCCACACGTTGTGCGTATTGCTGGCCCACACTGCTATGAATTTTATGGCGGCGATCACTTTCAAAAACAGGCGGATGCCCACCTTGGCACCTTCTTTCTCACCGACTTTCTAGCCCATCACTTCGAGGGCCTCGTCTGGACTGGACTTGGCTTAAACAAATATCCCGAGTTAAAAGAGATGTACTTTTCGAACTATACGCATCTCATGTACCTCAAACAACTTCCTACGCAGGACGAACGCGAACGCGCCCAAGCGGCTGCGGCGAAACTCGGTGTCGACTACGTTGAAGTGAACCCTGGTTTGGATGAGTTGGAATGTCGCTTGCTGGCACTGGTGAATGCCTACTCTGTCACGCTTGCAGCCTCTTCTTTGCCATCCATTGAGTCTTCGTTACCAGTTTCTACTGCACGCACGTCTCGGGCCGACGCTGTATGAAGCGCGTCATCTTTCTCTTTCTCGATGGTGTCGGCATCGGCACAGATGATCCGCAGATTAATCCGCTTGCTGCTGGGGATTTCCCCACACTCGACCATCTACTAGACGGTCATTCACCTACCCAATCTACTGGCGTACACGCCACAGCCAAGGCCGAGTTTATTTTGGCCGACGCCAATCTCGGCGTTCCTGGGCGGCCACAGAGCGCAACCGGACAGACCGCTATCCTGACTGGAATCAATGCCCCGCAGCGTTTGGGCGAGCATTATGGTCCACGCCCAGATGCTCGCGTGCGCTCAATTTTGGATGAGGGTAGCATCTTCCGCCGATTGAACGATGCGGGCAAACCCACGCTCTTTTCCAACCCTTATCCAGAAGGCTACTTTGCGGCTGTCAAACGGGGCAAACGCTTGTTAAGCGCCGTGCCCTATGCTGCCACCGTTGGTAGCCAAACATTGCTAGGCCGCGATGATCTCTACGCGGGCCGTGGGATCGCCGCTGATTTCACAAATCAAGGTTGGCGCGATCAGCTTGGCTATATGGATGTACCAATTTATACACCGCAAGCTGCTGGCGCAAAGCTGTGGGAGATCGCTCAGCCCTATGCGTTTACATTCTTCGAACATTGGATGACGGATCTGTTAGGGCACCGCTCTCAACATGCTGAAGCGGTTGCGATGCTCGAACGCTTTGACGGTTTTTTGGGTGGCTTGCTTGAAGCTGCGACGCTGGAAGAAACGATGATAATTGTCAGCAGCGATCACGGCAATGTGGAAGATTGTAGCCATCGAAAGCACACGGAAAATCCAGCGTTTACGCTGCTGCTCGGTGCGGGTGATCAGGTTGCGCGGCGTGCGTATGCAAAAAAAATCCGCGGCATCGATGACTTTGCCGCGGTAATTTTTGATTATTTGGACGTAGGTGTGAATGAGTAAGCTTATATGTTTTTACGAAATATGCGCCCCGCGCGTGTTCAAATGCACTGTATAGATCGACTGGCTAGCCGCAATAAAGAGTTGATTGCGTTTCGGGCCACCAAATGTTAAATTCCCAGTCGTTTCTGGCAGCAGAATCTGACCGATACGTTCGCCATTGTCCGCTGCATAGCAATGAATGCCATCATAGCCCGGGCCATTCCAGCCAGCGGATGCCCAAATATTGCCGTCAACATCTGCTTGAATTCCGTCTGACCCAAGCATTTTATCCTCATATGTTGTGTCGCTAAATATGCTACTTGCGCTTAATGAGGTCTCATTTTCCACATCAAAGACTACGATTCCGGTGTCGGCTGTTACAACATAAAGTTTCGAGAAATCTGGCGAAAAACAGAGACCATTAGGGCGATATAATCCATCTGCAACAATAGCTACTTCTCCACTTATTGGATCAATGCGGTAGACGCCATCCACTGGCTGAAGAAGCTCTCTCTGCAGTCCCTCATACCAAAACATACTGCCATAGGGTGGATCCGTAAACCAGATACCACCATCGGGGTGGACCACTACATCGTTGGGCGAGTTGAACGGATTGCCTTTGTAGTTGTCGGCCAAAACTGTCATGCTGCCATCATGCTCGTAGCGAACCACGCGCTGATTGAGGTGCTCGCACGAAAGCTGGCGACCTTGCCAGTCAAAAGTATTGCCATTACTGTTGCCCGACGGATTGCGGAAAATGCTAGTATGGCCATCTTCCATTAGCCAGCGATGCTGAACATTGGCTGGAATGTCGCTCCAGACTAAGTAATTCCCGACACCGCTCCACGCGGGTCCTTCGCACCATGAACCACCCGTAAAGATGCGTCGAATTGGTGCATTACCTTGTTTGGCTGTAAAGCGCTCCTCATCTAGCACGATCACATCAGTATTTGGGTAGGAAACGGGCTTCGCATTTGGACCGTATTCCGTAACGGGGCCACCTGCGCTGCCTTGGGCCTGTACTGAGGCTGCAATTGAGGTAGCGGCCACGGCTGCCGCGGCAGCCTTAATAAAGGTACGTCGATCAAGCGACTCAGATGGTTCCACTTGTTTGTTTGTGTCTTGAGGGCTGATGTTTTCTTTATGTATATGAAGATTATCATCTGGATGAGACATTAATTTTCTCCTGATGGGTATGATGGTAATAAATCGATGAAAGCTATTCTGAAATAATATCTACTGGGCAAAGACAACTAGAAGCAATACCTCTTTTGCCTTGTTTTGATAGATGGTTTTGGATGTAAGGATTGAGGATAAGGGTGTGGCGTGGATACACCATGTTTAGAACATAGCATATGACTTTTATTATGTCAAAGACGTTTTTATGGGGGACTGTACCACAAAGTGTGTAAATTGCTTTATCAATTAAGGAATTTATGCCATTTGCACACAATTTGGGACAGTCGCTTCGATGGGAACGACTATCGGATGTGAAATACAAAAGGGCAGTTGATCTGTATTATCAACTGCCCTTTTGTATTTTTTGGAGTAGTTTATGCTGGTATTTAGTAATTAGCCGCCAACAGCTTTTTTATGATCATCCTTGTTTTGATCATCAGATTCAGACGTATTCCGATCTTTATCTTTAACCAACTCTGATACTATAGAAAAAAGTGTGCCGAGATTGGATGCGTCAAGTGCTGGATTAACAAGCATTTGAAGTTGAGTGATGGTACATCCGGATAATGTTTCAAAAATTTGGTCAGGTACATCTTCAAAGCGAGATCGAAGCTTCTTGATCGATTAATTCATTAACGTTGACTACTGCCGTCCACTTTCTGTCTCCATTATCCCGATACAATCGGGATAATAGGCGGCAGCTTTTCAAAATTCTGCCCGCTACGTATCAGATCCATGTAGATACTTGCCACATAGTGAAGCACTCTGATTGCCATATATTTATCTACTAACGGCTGAAATTCGAGTAGAACATGAATATGAACATCGCGCCCTCTAAGCCCCACGCGATAAATGAGATCGCTTTCAGTTTCTTTGTAATGGCATCAATAAAGGATTTATCTATTGTTTCTGCATGTGAAAAGTCGACCTCGCTAACCCATGGCTCATCGACAAAAGTATCCATTAATTGGCGAAAGATAGTTTTTTTGCTAAAGAGAAGTTTGTATCCGCTATCATGAATATTCATATCACAGAGTTTATCGAAAAAATGTTCGGTGTTCAATCGCAGGACAAATGTTCTTTTGTGGGATAAATGCGACCGCTTGCACTGTACCTTAGTAAGGAAGCCTTAGCGACGAAATCACGATTTTCGATGCGCGTTGGCTAATTCGGCCATACTGTTAAAGCGAAAATCTACGGGTGGCATCTCTCCGGGATCCATGGTTGCGCCAAACCCATTCTGATCGTGCCGTCGATAGATCCAGCAGGATTTATAGCCGTGCCGATTTGCTGGCACATGATCGTGGAAGAGACTCTCGGCCACGTGAAGAACCTGCGATTTGTTAATGCCGCGCTGCGCTAGCATCTTTGTCATATACTCGAAGTTAGCGTCAGCAGGCTTATAGCTGCCAATATCTTCTGCTACATAGACGGCATCAAATGGAATGCCTAGCTTTTCATTGCTGGCTGCAAAGCTGGCGTTATCCACATTCGACAGGATCACTAGCTTGTAATGCGCTTTGAGATAGGCCAACGCCTGAGACGAATCCTCAAATGCAGGCCAATCTTTAACCGATTGCCCATAGTGCACACACTCTTGCCACGAAACGGTAACGTTCCATTCTTCGGCCATGCGTTTGTAGACAGTTGCCAGAAGTTGGGAGTAAAGCATGGTTGGCGTTTGTGCTTGTAAGGTTGATTCGTAGTGCGCGTGCATCTGCAAAATAGTATCTCGGCTCAGTTTCGGGTTGAGCTTTTCCGTTAACGGAGCCAGCGCAGTGATCATTCCCTGCTCCCAGTCGATCAATGTTCCATAGCAGTCAAACGTTAGTACTTTAAAGTCAGTTAATTTCATTTTACCTTCTTACTCTCGCATCTTCTTAGAATAAAGATAAATGGTCACCACTCTTGTCTTTATTGGCTGTCGGCAATGATTGTCAGCAATATTATCCACAGTAATTGGCTATACTATGTGTCAATGATATGCTATTATCCACGAGCCAAGGTGACAAACAGCTTGCGTTATTGTACGCTTCACAACCGACTATTTCGCACGGTGTAGACTAATATGATTCTTTGCTGTCTGTTACAGTGCAAACTGTTATGCTGTCGTGAATCTATAGCATCTATTTACATTTTCTTAAAAGGAACAGAATGAGCTTATTTCTAAAATCATTTATACTCACAATACTATTTGAAGGAGTAACCATTCTATTTCGCTATGGATTCAATCTTCAATCAACAAGAGACACAGCATCTACTATTGGGCGCATGACTTTTGGGCTTAGGGTACATCACGGATACATCGGAATATTAATTATTATTATTGCGCGTTATTATAGTCAGCAGAACAGCTACCAAGAGTGGATACTCGCTGTTGGCATTGCATTACTTCTTAGCGACTTGATCCATCATTTCTTAGTGCTATGGCCTATTGAAGGCGATCCACAGTTTGATCGATTTTACCCTCGCTAAACTTCACCCTTTTTTTCTGGATACAACCCAAACACACCCTCTTCTGATGCTGCGCAAATCCCTCTTTCGGTGATCAGTCCTGTCACTAGGCGCGCGGGGGTTACGTCAAACGCGTAATTTGCAACAGGGCTATTTTCTGGCGTCAACAGCACTTGCTTGATTTCCCCCTCATGATAGCCCTGAATTGTGCTCACTTCGACGCCGTTGCGCTGCTCAATCGGCACCTCTTTTACACCATCCCGCATCTGCCAATCAAATGTAGACGAAGGCAGTGCGGTGTAAAATGGAACGCCATTATCATGGGCGGCCAATGCTTTGAGATAGGTACCAATCTTGTTTCCCACATCCCCCGTATAGGTAGTGCGGTCGCTGCCCACGATGACCATGTCCACCTGACCATGTTGCATCAAATATCCACCCACATTGTCCACAATAACGGTGTGCGAGATGCCGTGTTGCCCCAACTCCCATGCCGTCAGTCGCGCGCCCTGATTGCGCGGTCGGGTCTCGTCTACCCAAACGTGGATCGGAATTCCCTTGTTGTGGGCCGCATACATCGGCGCAGTGGCCGAACCATAATCCACAAAGGCGAGCCAGCCTGCGTTGCAGTGGGTAAGAATGTTGACCACATCCCCATTTTTGCGCTGACTGATCTCTTCGATCCGCGCCACGCCATGCTCGCCAATGCGCCGACAATATTCCGCATCCTCATCCGCAATGGTTTGGGCCATCTCTCGCGCCGTTTGGATCTTATCTTCTATATCGCCATTAGCCGCTTGGATCGCGGTGAGCTGTCGATCCACTGCCCACGCCAGATTAACCGCTGTCGGACGAGTGGCCTTTAGCTGCTCCCCGGCGGCGGCAAGCGCTTGCATAAATGTCGCATGGGGCGCGTGCAGTGCCGCAATGTACATGCCGTATCCCGCCGTTGCACCGATTAAGCCTGCACCACGCACATGCATATCGCGTATCGCTTGTGCCACCTCATCAACCGTGTTTAACTCTTCAATCACAAATTGATGGGGCAGGTGCCGCTGATCAATAATCTGTACGATGCTGTCATCATCTTCTTTCAACCAAATTGTGCGGTATGGTCTACCATCAACGTTCATATAAACTCTCTCTTTCTAACAAAACTGTCTTCGTTTTTACCAACCGATTGCGCAACCATCCTTGCGCGGATCTGTGCCACCTGTAATGGTCCCCGTCGCCGGGTCGCGCTGAATAATCTGTCCGCCGCCAAACATAATGCGGCGGAACCCATCTGTTGGCGAAAGTTTGTGCCCGCGTCGCGCCAACTCGGCTAACGTACTGTAAGACCAACCCTCCTCAATATGAACCAATCCCCCAGCTTCCTGCGCACCCACACCGCTGGACGATGCATCGAGCATCCAGCGCGGCATGTCCAATGCCTGTTGGGGCGTCATGTTCAGTTCGAGCATATTGACCATCATCTGGAAATGACCCGGAGGCTGCATGTATCCACCCATTACCCCAAATGACGCGTGTAGTTCACCATCTTTTGTCGTCATCGCAGGAATGATCGTGTGGTATGGTCGTTTGTTCGGTGCCAGCGCATTCGGATGATCCGGATCCAGTACAAACCCATGTGCCCGATTCTGCAAGCTAACGCCTGTGCCCGGCACCACAAGCCCCGTACCAGTCCCCATAAAGAGACTATTTATAAAACTGCACGCATTTCCTTCACCGTCGATAACGCTGAGGTAGACTGTGTCCGGCCCCCCGAGCGGATCCCCGGCGGGGACTCTCTCCGCGGCTCTTGCCATATCAATTTCCGATCGGCGTGAATTTGCGTACGCGCTGCCCGTTAGCTCTGCCAGCGGGATCTTCACCACGCGTGGATCGCAGACCCACTGCTGTGCATCGGCGAATCCAATACGCATACATTCGATCATCGTGTGCAGCCGATCTGCTTCATTCATGTCTGCAAGATCGAAGCCCTCTGCCAAGTTTACGGCAATGATTGCGGCCAATCCATGTCCATTGGGGGGCAACTCGTGCAGCGTTGTGCCGCGAAACGCTGCCGTAATCGGTTCGTCCCAATCGCTGGCGTGGTTTGCCATATCCTCAGGCGTGAGACAGCCACCATAGCGCTGAACATGCTCGCTTAGTTTCTGCGCAAATGCTCCTTTGTAGATGTAGTCACGTCCCTCGCTGGCAATGCCACGCATGGTTTCCCCCAGCGTTGGAATGCGCATCAGTTCGCCTGGCCGCGGCGCACGCCCATCAATCAACAATTCGTGTCCACTTGGCTGCTCCGGCCCGTTGTCCAGATCTCCGCTCTGCCAATCTGGATCGCGGCGCAGCTTCTTTTCGCTGCCACGCCAACCAAGCGCAATGATTTCGCTAACCGGATATCCATTTTCAGCAGTCCAAATTGCGGGTTTTAGCACATCGTTCAACGTCATACGACCATGCTTTTCGAGCAGATCGCTCCAGCCTGCTACGGTGCCCGGAACGCTAACTGCATGTCCCGTATAGGTCGGCATATTCGTATAGCCAAGCGCTTGAACAGCGGCAATCGACGCGTTTGCAGGAGATCGACCGGATCCATTTAGGGCCGAGACGCTTTTCGTCTTGTCATCCCAATAGAGCGCAAAACAGTCTCCACCGATGCCGGTCGAAATCGGTTCGACTACGTTAAGCATGGCCGCTGTGGCAATTGCGGCATCGGCAGCCGTGCCGCCAGCTTTCAGAATGTCCAGCCCCGCATTGGCCGCAAGGGGTTGGCTGGTCGCAACGACGCCACGGGTGGCAAGCACATTGCTGCGGCGGGATCGGTAGATTGGGTCGATCTGCATGATGAGTCTCCTCTGTCTGGAAATAGGTTGGGTTCCCGCTTAGTCAAACAAAGTCGCGGCTGAATTTTTCTATCACATTTTCTATCACAATAAGGAGTTATTATACTCAGCAGCGTAAGAATCTGGTAGTTCGCTTTATGCGAGAAGAACATATCTTTTCAATATTTTTGGGTGCGAATACGGAAAAATGAGCTTTGCACTAGGCACTTCGCCGAAGTGAAGCCGAAGCTGTCGACGCTCCCCAGATTCGCCTTCGTGGCGTTGATCTGTAGGATATCAAGGAGAATATACAGAAAGGCACACTATACCGGGGGAAGTATCAATGACGAAGACTCGAAGAGATGCGATTGGCCGAAATAATGGGAAAATGCAGCATATTTCTCATAGAACCAATAATCTTATGTTGCCGAATATAACACGGATCAAAAAAGAGAGAGCCGATAGCTCTCTCTTTTTTGATCCGTTAACTAAATTGCTGCACGGTAATGCAACAGCTACCGATTGAGCAATGGCAAAAAGAGTTCGAATCTTTCTTCTACTGATTGACCTTCAAGCGTTGTGGCTTGGAAATGATTCATGTTGCCATCGACTTCTATCTCGACTAGCCAAAACGTAAAGCTGCTCAGCGGTGGATCGACAATTGAATTGTAAGGGATAGTTAGCTCGTAGTCGCCACCCTGTATACCAAGGCTGGGCGTCATATACGACGAAAGCGTGCGAGCACTTCTAAAACCATTATCCCGGCTGCGCAAAATATAATAACCAAGTGTATCAATTTCTGCGCTTGTCTCCCATTGAATGATCATTGTCCCACTGCCGCTTGGACCATCCTGTACTGTAAATGAAGTGAGATTAATCGCATTTGGGGTACCGTCTGGGTTTCCACCCTGATCTGGATTGCGGAATTCGGCTGGTGTTAGCAAGCCAAAATCCCAACTCGTATCATTTTCAGCAGGCAGCAGAATCGTTACTGGCGTTTGTCCCGTAGCCGAATCTGCATCAGAATCATTTTGCTCATCGGTCTGATCAGGCGTAATGATAATATACTCTGGCGGCGGTGCAACCTCTAGATAATATTCTCCAGGTATTAAGTTTGCGAATTCGTATAATCCATTTGCATCAGTAGTTGTTTGGGCAACAAGTCCACCATCTCCATTGTATAGAAAAACAACAATATCAGCGAATGGTTCCTCGTCTTCGGGAGGGCCCTGTATTCCATCTGCATTCGTATCGTGCCATACATAATCGCCAATGCTAGCCGTGCTGTATAAACCAGCACCAATAGAGATGTTAACCTCTCCAGAACGTAAACTGATCAGAGGTGTTACCGCGGTGTTTGGATCAATATCAGAATCAGTCGTGTCGTCGCCACCCGTATTGGGCGGCACAAAGACCTGTGAATTACTTGACTCAAACTCTGCGTAATAATCACCCGGAGACAGGTCATCGAATTGATAAAATCCAATGCCATCCGTTGCTGACTCTGCAACCAGTGCATCAGTTGCATCGAAAAGACGGATCCGAATACCAGAAAGTGGTGTTTCAGTTGGATCTGTACCGCGGATACCATCACCATCTGCATCAAACCATACCCATCCACCAAATGACGCTCTCTGTGTTAAGCTTGGATCAATAAAGCCAGCATCAATCTTTCGCTCATTCTCGCCAGAAGTTAACGTAGTAGCTACGGTAAAGTCAGTGATGGAAATATCAGAATCGATGGTGTCATCTGATCCTTGATCGGGTGAGACAGGGATAAGCCCACCGGGTGGCGTAAATTTTACGATGTAATCACGTGGCGCAAGGCCGATGATGCTATATTGCCCAGTGGTCATCGTTGTCGTCTGAGTGATTAAGTTCCCACTTGTGTCAAAAACTTCTACCAGCACATTGGCTAGCGGCAATTCGGCTGGATCAGTTCCCAGAATTCCATCACCATCAATATCTAGCCAAGTATAGTCACCCAACTGTGTCGGAATGTAGATACCTAAGTCCAAATCTTCTAGATTACTGCCCGAGTCAACCATAAATGTAGGCGTGACACCGCTGATTGGATCGGCATCGGAATCAAGTTCATCATTGCTGCCCACATCTTGTGGCGAGATTTCATACCCATTTGGGGGAATAAAAATAATGTAATAGTTACCTGGTATAATATTGTCAAACCGATATTGACCCGCAGAATTCGTGGTCATTGCAGCAACAACATTATTGCTGCTGTCGTAAAGAATCACATCTACGCTTGGTACACCATCATCTCGGGCGACTTGTAGGCCATCTTGTTCGTAATCGTACCAAACCATGTCCCCAATAGATGCTGGGGCAAAAAAGCCAAAATTTATAGATAGCTCACTGCTGGTTCCATTCGAACCGCTGGTAAACTCAACATTGGGATCACTCTCTAGCGTAATTAGACCACTTGTTACAGGACTGCCGTTTGTCTGCTGAATGCCCACATCGTCAAATCTAATCGGTGTACTGCTGCTTGGGTAGGCATTCGGTGGTATAGGAATATAGATAAAATAGTCTGCTGGCACCAACTGTTCAAAGCCATAGTAGCCACCATTTACCGTTAACATACTGTTTAGAAGGGTATCAGCTGTGATATCAAGCACACCGTTTCCATCATCAAGATAAAGATCAACACTCACGCCGTCAATACCGGGCTCATTCGGATCAACGATGCCGTTATTATTTATGTCTTGCCAAATAATATGACCGATATTCATGTATTTCCATAAACCAAAGTCAATCGTTGGATAGATTGTGACACCCGTCTCGTCCTGAAGGACATTGTTTGTAGATGTGCCCAAATCTCCTGGCGTTACTTGAAATGGAGCGCTTTGAATGGCACCCCCAATAAATAGATTTAAGCCATTATCGTTGTTGTCACCATTGCTATCAGGGCTAAGTTCTTCTCCTCCACCAGTGCTACTACTATATCCGATAGGGGGTAGCACTTCAATACGATATGTGCCAGATATTACAGCCGTGAATGTGTAAAGTCCACTGCTGTCTGTTTGTGTGTTATCAATCGCTGTATCTGTAGAGTCCAGTAGATTAACAACAATGTTTGGCAGACCGGCTTCTCGTTGATCAAATAAACCGTTATTGTTTATATCTTCCCAAACAAAGTTACCAATGGTTAATGTATAGAAGCCAAAATCAACTGTATTATTGATAAATGTAGGGCTATTGGTTGTATTTAAGTTGATGGGTCCACTAAAAAGGCCGTTTGCTGAAAGCGAACCAATTTGGATTCCATTGTTGTCGTTATCAACATTATCGTCAGGCGTAATGCTAGAGGGTGCAACAGGGGTATGTTGTTCCAGTGGACCATCGGGTTGAAAGTTAATTGCGTCAATGCCAATTCGATACGTATCTGTAATGAGATTCGTAAATAGATATTCACCGTCGTCATCAGTTATAGTCGTAACACCTTGAATACCGGCAAGCGTTGGATCGATGTCATATGGGTTACCGAAAACGTCCAGCAGCGTAATTTGAACATTTGGGACTCCTTGTTCTACTGCATCAAACAGACCATTGCCATTTGTGTCGAACCATACTTGGTTACCCATTTCGAACAGTTCACCCGCTCTTGTAATGGTATCCGTACCTTCGTTCGCATATGCCACATCTACATAGGATACAAAATAGAGTAGAGCAACTAAAATCGTTGCAATAAATCCGATTACATTGATTTTTGCAAAGAAGTGGCTAGTAATTTTTGTGCAAGCCAGCTCTGTCTCTGGTGCATTTAATTGAATATTCATATCTCTCATACCTGATTTTTACTCTGATTTAACGCAAACAGTCTTATAGATGCATGAGTGTGATCGATCGGAATGACTTTCACCATACAATTGTCTGTACATCTAATGTATCAAGTGTCTAGTAAAATTCATATAGGAAATTTGGCCTAAGTAAGACTTGATTATTAAGAGATAAAGGTTCTCTAAGAAGCTGTGGAGCTTATGAACATTTATTTTCTGGATCGCCCTAATGCAGCCTTCTGCCGTAAATATCGGCGTAAGAGAATGCCTTCTCGAAATATGTCAATAAAATCTGTGGACTACTATAAAATCGTAGACTACTGATGAGATAAGGGGATCAAAAAAGAGAGACGGCCATAGTCGATGAACTATGGCCGTCTCTCTTTTTTGATCTTCTATTGTTGTGGCTATTGAAATTGTTGTGGCTATTGAAAAGTATAATTTTACTGTGTGCTGCCAAAAATAAGCATAAGTAAAATGCCGATGATGCCACAGGTACTAATAAAGCCTACTGCAAGCGAAAATTTTAATAATCTGTCGTTATCGTTCTGTTTCTGGTTAGAGATTCCACTAAAGAGAGTTGGCTTTATACTATTATTGAATTGGGGTCGAAGGGCATAGATTAGCGTTAAAGTATACCTAAATACAGGCTGAATCGTTTGATTCGCTAATTTTATTGCTGCCATGCTATCCTCCATAAATATTTAAATCTATGCTGTTAGTATATCACGGCCTGGTTCCATTTTTAATCAACGAAAACTATACGCAAACCTTAAAATTGTATAGCGGTTCAAATATAGTATGTATAAATTGATAGATTATTGATGCCGAATTGAGGAGTGGGTGAGGGGCAATAAAAACTTCTGCGATTGTTCGAAGATCATGGGTATAAACTTATGGTTCGAGAATGTAAATCCGCTATTCCAAAATACCGAATCTACCTATGCGGGCTAAAATGAAAAAAGGGACTCTTACCTAAGTAAGTGTCCCTTTTTTCTTGTGTTCGGTGGCATCAAATTTAGTGATACCTCCATTAAACAAATTTTGCTTAACGAAGAATCCCAGGAAGTGATGCCACCGAACGTATACTAGAACTACAGTCCATATGCACCACCTCCTTTTTTTATAAGATAGCTATTTTAGGCTCGGCAGTTGTTCGCAATAATCTAGAACATCTGTTTGTTTTCTGCCCAGCTAAGCAAAGTATCTCATAAATTTATAAGCCTGTCAAGTAGCAAATTTATGAGATACTTATGGAAAAGCTTGTTGATTCATAGCGAAATTTTTTCCTGATTCTATCAGAATCGGTGGGTAACTCAGATGTGCTATAACTGATTAAGATACAAATGGATAGTGCTGGTCCAACGCAATTACTGGGAGGCCCTAAGCAGTCCGAGCAGCAGGGTGCGAGTTCGTCTAATCAATCTACCTATTCATGCTGAAAATCTAGCATAAAAATTCGCTTGTATCCAAATCCGTTGTAGTAACCGCGTTCTACCAAATCCAACAGAGCTAGAATTTTTCAAGCGAGAGACTGCTCTACTTACCAACACGGTTGGACTAATTCTAGCTCGGTGATATTACATGACGTTACACCATCCGGATCTAATTCGATTAAGTATCGTCGCCAAGGGAGATAAAAATATGTATATCCACGCATACAAACTTGATTAATTTTTTCGGTAGGCTGCGGCGAGCAAAACTCTGTTTCATAATTCTCTGGCGCAGATCGTACGTCCTCTAGCGCGAGTTGATGTACCCAAAGCCCTGTGACGCCGTAGGTAAATTCTGCTGAACGACGGGCATTATTCGCGATCTGAAAAGCCTTACCGGTCGGTGTTGGTTCAGGTGGACTAAGAAAGCGAGGAAGCAATGCCCAAGGTAGAATTCCGAAAAGTAATATCAGCAGCAGGCGAGTGCGGAGCGGGCGACTTGACCAGTTTGTGGATAGAATAATTAAGCGCCACATAACGCTTGCACCCAACAACAGAAGCCAAAGAATTAGAAGATTAAATGCAAAATCGAGGGGCGCAACACGTATTACTTCTCTCAACGATTGCACACCGTTACTGTTCATTTCAACCACGCCAACCTGGGCAATAGGCTGTGGAAAGCCACGCCATCCATCACACCCAATTGATTCTGGACAACTAACAAAATAGCGCGGCACTTCAAAAAAGTAAAAGCTGCTAATGCAAAGGATTACGGCTGCTAACAACATGCTCACAACCATGCGAAACCAATGATTCGACTGCTGCCTCCACCAGATGATCATCAGCGTAATCAGCAGCGCGCCAATAAGCGCAACAATTCCATCTTGCCAATTTGAAAAATAGACCCACCCTTCTGGTAAGCTAAAACGTGAAAGATACTGGTTCATTGATATTTGTGCTATTGATAATTATGGAGTCGCAGCTTGCCAGCAGATCTGAGTGCGATCTACTGCTGCTGGCAAACTAAAGAGTGGACGTGGGCGACCGGCTCCGTTCCAGCGCCCAAGCGTTAGGTTGTTCTCTGCGTCGCTCAAAATTAAGAGCGTGTACTGACCGTTTTGACATGAGACAAAATCGCTTACCTGCTGTAGATCGGTTAGCAAATAGGTGCTGATCTTTGGTGCTTCGTTCGCATTTTCGGCGGCTGGCAGCGTTATTTCTACTAAGCCAAAGCGGTCGAATGAAAAATTGTTGTCACCAGAAAAGCGACTTCGTGTAAGTACAAGACGATCCGGCCCCCGCCACGTGACTTTGGGTGCAAGAAATTCGAATTGATTTTCCACTTCGTAAAGCGTTGTCGACTGGCCCGCTTGACTGCCTTGCAGTGCGATTATTTTGAGTTGATTTGGTGGGGTGACAACGCCCGCTGTTAAACTAGGCTTCAATGCATCATAAACAAAATAAGCTAGCTGACTTTTATCGGAATTTAGCTGGAGTGGGCCAACATATGCATTGGCCGGTAGTAGCTGTGTGAGCGCTGCTTCTTCTGGACTGGTGCGATTTGTCTCTCCCTCGGCATTGGCAATCAACTCTAGCTGAAAAATGCCGGTATTAAGCGTCTGACGGATGGGATCAAAGGTGTTGAGCAGCAATGATAAATTTTCTGAGCCGTCGTCGCTTTGCCTGATTGCAAGCAAGCGCGGTGCAAGTGCTGCGGCCCCCATATTGTCACCCGTGCGGAAGAGGTCGCCCGATGTTTGGGCATAGAGATCGATAGTGGCTATGCGTGGATTGTATCGCCAAAGCTGCCATGGACCGCGCACCATTTGCGGCACTTCGACCCACCATAGATTGCCCTCATCATCGCCCGCAACACCCTGTACAGCATAGTAGGGCTGTGCGTTAATTTGCAAACCTGTGCCATCAGTTCGTTGCCAGCTGAATGCGCTAACGCCCCCAGAAACGAGCTCGGCTTCGAACCACAAACCATCTTGCTCATCATCACTAAGCCAGCGTGCATACTGTTGTGTAGGCTCCAGTTGCTGAAGATTTCCGCCACGCTCTAGCAAAAAGAGACCCGATGTAGATTGGCTACCAAGGAGCGCCATAGCCTGCTCATTTTCAACGGTTGGAGCGAGCAAGGGTAGCGATAAAAGTGTGCTGCGTTCACGCTGTGGCGGATCGATAATTCGGATGCGTACGGCATCTAATACATCGGATTGGTTGCCGTTTTGGCTGCCCTGCACATATAACTTGGTATCGGGCCATAACAGTTCCGCGGATGCCGCCGTCCATGTGCTCTCTTCGATGCCAAATAGGCCGCTCCATGCTTCAACTGTCGCCGCTCTTGGATCGATTCGAAAGCTGCGCCCTGCTTCATCCACTACGTCGATGAGCGCATTAGGATTGGCTGGGATCTCATTTGAAATCACAGAGAGCAGAAACTCGTTGTCGTCTGGCAGCGGCAATTCAGGCAGTGCTGCGCGCAACCCGATTTGGGGCAGACGGATGACTGGCGTGCCCACCGGGTCTGCACTCTCTACTGCAGTATTACTTGAGGTGGATCCGGACTCGTCATCGCTACGTTCGCTGTTTCCCTGTTGGCCTAGTGGTGTTGGCGTAAACGGGATAAGGGGGGTGCCATCGTTAAAGAATTTTGGCAAGATATCGAGCGAGTTGTCCCAGCGCAGCAGATCAAGCGCCATCCAGCCGATTTCCCCGTCGAAACTACTGCTTGGATCGTTGACGCGTAAAAGTACCCAATCGCCTGCTGCGGTAATGCCAAAGTATTCGAGTTTGGTTCCACCCTCTGGGGCACCCAAAATTGAAAAGGTAATTCCTGGGCCAGCGCGCAAATTGGATGGCAGCGAAGTCGCTAAGCTGCCGTTCACCAAACCGGCCTGACTTGGTGCAATGTCGGGAATAGCCGATGGAGGTTCGGTGGGCGTAGCCGTTGGAATTAAGGTTGGTGTAGACATTGTGGTGGCGGTCGACGTTGGTGTCTGCGTTACTCGTTGCGTGCTGGCAACGGGTCCACTGCTATTTGCCGATCTACCGCCATCTATTGCGCTGCTGGTGGAGCTGTTGCTGACTAATGCATTACTGGTGACTGCATTATTGGCGACTGTAGTGGCGGCTGCGGCTGCTAAGGCTGCGTCTCCGCTGTAGCCACCCGGGACAGACGCCACAGCTGAAAGCCGGAAGACGGTGTCGGTGCCACTCTCTTGGTTGTCGCTCTCTGTGCGTTCAAAGGTTAAATCGTATGCGCGTGATCGATCCTGATTGTCGAAAAGACGTAGCCTGTCGCTACTATCATTGTCGAGTAACTCGTTGCCGTTGGCATCAATGTAGATTGCAACCCATTGAGCGGGATTGCCTAAGCCTAAATCAAATGCTTGCTGTAAAAGATCGAGCCGCGTGGTGTAGATTGTTGCATCGTTTATGTTGCCGCTTTGCAGTAGTGTAAGAATTTGGCCCAGCGTGGTCAATGGAGATGGCAGTAATGTACCGCTCTGCAATTTGTAGCCTTTGAGTTTTGCACCGGCTCTGTCTGCGCTTTGATCGACTGTCCAAATTGTGCGCGCCTGTTGACGAGCAAAGGGCGGTTCTTCGATGAAAACAGTGGGGGCGTTTAGCTCGGTGCGCAGATTCGTGCCGCCACCCGCGCTATCACTTGTGTCTAGCACAGAGATGATGGGGCCGTCAATCTCGATGTTGGGTATCTGAGTAGATATGCTGTCTTGGACTAATGTATATTCGCTGCCTGCGGCCTGAATTGACCAGAGCGGATCGGCTATGCTCCACCATACACCATCGAAATCGCTGGCTGCTTGCGGTTGGCTAAAGATGTAGAACGAAAGAAGGTCGCGCGTTTGGACTGGTTCGGTGAGTAAAATAGTGAATCGCCCCAATTCGTCCATGGTTACCGTGCCCTCGGCGATCCCCGTCAGCAACTGCGTGTAGCCACTATCGCGGTCGTCGGGTGCGTTGTCGCGTGCATTTTTCTGACGTGCGAGCGTAGTTAGTTCGGGGAAGAGCAATTGGCTACGGATCTGATTTCGATCATTAGCTTCTTGCCAAAATAGTATGGGGTGGTTGCGCCCGTTTGGGGTGCGCGGTGCGGCGATTGCTGCCCAGATCTCTCCTTCTATTTGAAAAAAGCTAGCTGGCACAAAAATTAGGCCGTGCTCTTGCGCAACGCTACGCAGCAGAATTGTGGCGCGATTGCTGCTAAATTCTACACCGGTTAGCGCGTTGAGTGCTTCGGTTGCGCGCTGTTGATAACGCGCGATCCACTTGGCCTCGGAGGCTGGTGTTGCGGTGGATGTAGGGGTGGATGTAGGCGTATTGGTTGATGTGGATGTTGCTGTAGGTGTTGAAGTTGGCGTCGAGGTAGATGTTGGAATTGCGGTTTCTGTTGGCTCGACGGGCGCGGTTGTTGGCACTTCGACTAGTGGTGCTCGGATAGCCAGTGATGCGGCTTCGGCTGTAAGCGTGGCCATTTGGGCTATCTGAGTTGCAAAGACGTTGGCCGCTTGTTTTTGACCATTGGATTGCCCCGCACGAAAGATTAAAATTGAGAAGAGCAAAAACACCGCTGAAATGGCTGTGCTAATGATCATCCGTTGTCGGAATGATTGTGGTTGATGCTTTCGGGTCATGGGCGTATCGATCGACTCTATTTTTGAATCTCTTGATAGTTATTTAATAATTATTTACTAGCAGCTTATCGGAGAGAAAGAAATTTTCTGTACTTAGATTTAACCACAGAATCGCCTAAGTAAGGGATCATGGCCGTCCTATTTCCAAAAATCTGAGGGTATCTATGTTTATACCACACGGGCATAATGCCTGAGTACAAAATCAGCTTTTTTAGCTCTCCGACAGACTGCTAATCAGTTTAATTGCTAGCGGTAATTGTGACATAGCAGGGTGTGGGGAAGTTGCCGGTTTGATCCACGACAACAAGACGGATGGTCCATGTCCCATTGGTCCAGATTGTGGAATCGATTGTGGCTAGAATGCCACCATTGATTGGATTGTTTCCACCGGCCAAATAGACAAATTCTTGGTCTCTATTTGTGCCAGGCACATACTCTACTTTGTAAAATTGAAGCTGTTCATGTGTGGCCGAACCAACCACATTAAATGAACCAGATACAATCGCACCATCGCTTGGGCTGTTGATGCGGGCGCGTGTGTCTGCGCAGGTCGGCGAACTCACCACTGGTATTGCTGTAGGAATAATTGTTGGTGGGGGCGATGGCGGTGGTGCGTAGGTGAATGTTGGTGTTGGCAATGGCTGGGGTGCTGTTGGAGCCGCTGGAATATTTATACCTTGATTCGTATCTATATTCACCTGTGCAGAATCGACCTGAAAAGAATCGACCTGAAAAGAATCGACTTGCCCTGTATTAACTTGTTCAGCGTTAACTTGTTCGGTATCAATTTGCGTAGCTGCATCGGTTGTTAGCTCAGCATCATTACTCCCTCTAATATTTTCTGCTGTGTTGCCATCATCTATTGTGCCATCTATTATACTTGTGCCGGCACTGCGGCTTGTTGTCGCGTTGCCGTCTTTTGACTGCTCATCTTCTACGGCTATACTCTGTTGTTCGGTAAACTCATCGCCATTATTACCAAATGTGCCTGTGTCGCCTAGCACGCCACCCACAGTATTAGGCGTAAGGTTTTCACTGAGTGATCTAGGTGGGGGGTCGAGTCCCATTGCAGTTGCCATTACATCTCCTACAAAATAGGTGATACCCATTATGATTAGTAGAATAAATGAGGTGAAAAGTATTTTGTAGAGATCATCTACTGCTTTCTGGCGTTCTAATGTAAAAACAGCCTGTCGCCTTTCTGCGCGTATTTGCCATGTCTTATATATGTTGTATAGGGCAGTGAATCCACATAGGGCATAAATCCATTGAGCATATTGCCCAACCACTCTGATCAAAGTCTCCATAGAAATCTTAGTCTACATTAGGTGAACGATTACCAAAAATATTTCATATTGCTAATATGCAAGATTAATAGTAACGTTAATAACTTTAAATTTTGACAGAAAATTGTCATCCTGATATTTATGATATAAGGTACCATTGTAGCAGTGTCTTTAATCAAACCCTCTGCTCACACATCATTCACTGTAGATTTATCTGGATGTTGTTTTTGCTACTTATACTTACCGTATTTTGTTTTTATTTATTTAGGAGTAAACTTTATGCCTGAGTTTTTCTCAGAATTCCGGCAGAAACTGCTAATAGTTGTAGTTGGACTCAGTCTGTTTTTGATTCCTGGACCTTCTCAGTTTTCGATGGCTCAAGATGATACCGATACTGATGACTCAACGCAACTATTTATACCGCTAATTTCTGCTGGCCAGTCAGATGAGTTGCCTGAAGAGGCACTATCCCCAAACGACCACGGTCATTTTGTTAGCCATAGATATGATCGATTTACCGGCTATGGCGGAACGTGGCCACCGCAACCAAAGAATATTGAAGATGTAGTTTGGTTCAGTGATGAACAGCAAGAAATATCGGCTGCATCATTGCAGTTAGCGCAAACTACTCAAATTGCGTCTGCTAATGCAAATGTGCAATCAATACTTGGTGGACGATACACTCTTATTGGAACTGTATCAGAATCCGAAAAGGGTGATGAAGAAAATACAACAGAAACTGTCACCTATTTTAGCCATTCGAGTAATGCAACAATTGAAGTGCAGATGAAAAACGGAGAAATTATTGAAGTAGTTGAGATTCCTCCTTCAGAGTATCAACCACCATTGACCGACGATGAGATTGTCGAAGCAGTTGATATTGCGCGAGCATATTGGCGTGCAGGTAGTTATGAGCGCGTTGACGAACTCCAAGGTTTTGGCATTCTTGGCTTAAAGCCAAGTGGTTCAACAGGCTTTAACGATGTCCGCGTCGTTTATGTCTCTTTCCACACTGATGCAGATGCACGCCCTGAGTACGTTGGCTATGTAGATTTAACCAATCAGGTCATGCTTGAGAGTTGGGAGGAATAGGGATGAAATTTAAGCAATTTAGTAGTATTTTTTTTGCAGCATTTTTTCTACTACTGTTTGGAAATACTCAATCAGTGCAGGCTCAAACTAGCGTAGATTGGCGTGGTTGGAGCTTTGATTACGATGTTAGCGGCAGCTATGATGGCTTGTCATTAAGCGACGTCAAATATAACGGCACCCAGATTTTACAAAAAGCTAGCTTTCCCGTAATGCGAGTTTTTTATGATAATAACGCATGTGGGCCTTATGCAGACCGATTAGGTGGTACTCTAACTCGAGTTGAATGGGCTGGGAATGTGAATATCGTAAATCGTGAGATTACGATTAATGGTGAACGATGGCGCGAGATTGGTATCCAAGATACGATTGGCGCTTATGTTATGTATCAGGTTTGGTATCTAAGCGAAAATGGTGTGATCGATGGACATATTTTTGCTAAAGGACTTCAATGTAATATTACCCATTTACATTACCCTTATTGGCGCATGGATTTTGATTTGGCCGGCGGCGGTAATGACCAAGTTCGTCGCTTTATAAATGGTAGCTGGCAAACAATGACGACAGAATTCACTACTGGTGCTGGCAGCGCTTCGGGCCATCAGTGGCAAGTTCGGGACACAGTTACCGGTGATAAAGTTGATGTTGAATTCGGCACAAATATCTGGAATGTTCCGGGGGAGGTTATTCCCGTAGCGTCGTATAACAACAACAATGTTCATGTGCGTCGATACCGCAGTTCGGAAGATAGAGGGTGGACGTATGGTGCTAATTCGGATGTGCCGTACGATAATAACGAAAACATTGACTCTCAAGATATTGTCCTTTGGTATGATGGCTACATGCGGCATACCGCAGCAGAGGGTCCAAGTCTTTGGCATTCACTTGGTGTACGTTTCGTCGTTGATTTGAATGATGGCCCAACACCAACACCTACAAATATACCCCCACCGTCAACACCTGTAAACACACCGTTGCCGGGCTCGAACACACCTTTGGTCAATGCGAATTTCAGCAATGATACAAGTGGATTTAACTATCAGGACAATACTTTCCGCAGTACAAGTCGAGGGTCGTATGTTTCGGGATCACGTATCAGCAGTGGCGCATACAATGGATCCGCTGGTCTACGAGTGTTGTTGGGTGGTATTGACGATGCCGACATTGTTAACATGTCTGGTGGATGGCGCGTGAATTTTAACGTTCCATCAACCGTACCCGTTAACCTTTCTTTCCGCTATAACTTAACCCAGGCTTCTGAATATGAGAATGATGAATATTCTCAGGTGATGGCTTCAGTTGACGGGACACTATACGGAACAAGCGGTAACGATTATATTCAACAGATTGCCGGTGATGGTAATGGTGGCCCTCCTCCTTCAACTGGATGGCAAACATTCTCTGTTAACCTTGGCACTTTGTCTGCTGGAAACCATACGTTAGTCATTGGTGGATTCAGCAATAAGAAGACGCTCCGAGACGAGTTGACAACTCTTCTGTTTGATGATGTTCGGATCAATGCAGATCTTTCACAGATCCCGACGGCTACATCAACGTCAACCAGTACACCGCCGCCAACTGCGACGCCAGTACCAACGAATACCCCAACTGCAACTGCTACATCAACAACTACTCCTACGAATACACCAACGAACACACCACTGCCTAACAATACGTTGCCGGTGGTAGAAAATCCTGGTAATCAGGAGAACACTGTTGGTAATACAATAAACTTGTCGATTTTTGCATCCGATATAGATGATGATTCGCTCAGCTTTAGCGCATCAAACTTGCCTATCGATGTTGTAATCAACCCGACAACAGGCCAAATTGTAGGAACCCCATCAATTGCTGGAACGTATAATACGGTTATAACAGTTAGCGATGGTATCGATAGCGTCAATACTAGCTTTACTTGGGTAATTCAACCTGCTCCACCTGTTCAGGATTCTATCCTTAAAGTCGGTACCTCGACCGTAGGTGTAAATTCTACCACATCTGTAAATGTAGGTATTTCTTCGGGCGATGTTGAAATAGGTGCTGCTATACTAGAGCTTACATATGATGCAAATCTGATCAATGTAGTTGAATGTCAGTCTAGCGATTTCCAAACGAATTGTGATTTGGACAACTCGGGATTGGTAAGTATAACCGGGGTTAGTTCAGGAGGCGTTAATGGTGATTCAAACTTGGTAACTTTGACGGTTGAAGGAATCTCTGCCGGTACAACTTCTCTAAACATTAGCAGCGTCAGTACATTTACCGATATTAATGGCAACAGCGTGGGCTATATTCCACAGAATGGGCAGATTGTTGTGAATGCAGTTGCGGCGACACCGTCACCAACCTTGACGCCAGTTTCGACGCCACTGCCGCCAGTTGGGTGTGGTCCGTTAGAACAAGAGGCTGAAGATGGTACGTTAGTTGGTTCCTTCTTACGAGAAGCCGATAGTAATGCAAGTGGTGGTGAATATGTTTATACGCTAGATTCGGCTCCTGATATTTGGAATGGCTCAGATGGAGCAAACTATGTAACGTTTTGTGTCACGGTTCCAACTGATGGAACCTATCGTATTAAAGCTGTTTCTTCTGCTAATGATACATCAGCGGATTCTTTTTACGTGCAGGTAGATGGAGAACCAGTTAATGGTTATATATGGGATACACCACAAAGTACGAGCTTTACATCAAGCTATGTTGGTGACCGAAATGGTACAAATCCGGTTGAGGTGCCGCTTACAGCAGGGAATCACACCATTACCTTTTCCTTACGCGAATCTGGCACGAAACTAGATAAATTTGCTCTTGAAGTGATTGAAAATGTAGAACTACCGACCGAAGGCTGCTTTGGTTTAGAACGAGAAGCAGAAGCGGGTATTCTGTCTGGTGACTTTGCTGTTGTGAACGACTCTGCGGCAGCTGGTGGTGCATATATTGAAATACCACAGGGGAATAGAACAGAATGGACTGGTCTAAACACTACACGTAGAGCAGACTATTGCTTTACCGTAGACGAAGCAGGTACTTATAAGCTAGAGGGTATTGTTGCTGGTCCAAATGAACTATCTGACTCCTTCTATGTAAGAGTCAATGATGAGCCAGCCGCAGGCTACCTATGGGATACAGCGAATACTTCGACATTTGTCACAGATAATATGAGCGACCGCAGCGGTGCAAATCCTGTTCTACTGACGCTTGAACCAGGTATTCAATACGTCACGATCTATGCTCGGGAGGATGGATCCAAGCTAGATAAATTAGCGTTACGATTAGATTCTGCGGTAGTAGTAGACCCACCTCAATTCTGTAGCGGTCTATCACGCGAAGCAGAGGATGGCTTGCTTAGAGGCGGCCTCGTTATTGGTAATGATCCAGTCGCTAGCGGAGGTCAATATGTTCACGTACCGAATGGCATTGATGATGAGTGGGATGGCCTAAATGATCAGCGTCGAGCAGACTTTTGCTTCACTGTCGATCAAGCTGGTACTTATGCAATCAATACGAAGGTCTATGCTGCGGACGATACGGAAGATTCCTTCTATGTCCGAGTTAATAATGAGCCAGCCGCAGGCTATCTATGGGATACGCAAATAAACAGTAACTACGAGCAGGATTATGTGAGCGATCGCAACATTGTAGATCCTGTAACAGTATCGCTTCCTGCAGGTGAACACATCGTCTCTTTCTATGTACGAGAAATTGGAACAAGATTGGACTCTATCACGCTTGAACCAATTGCAAATGACCTATTAGTCGCTGAGCTTAACACAAATGACCCTGAGCCACTGATGGCAATGGGCATCTACGGTACAATATTCCTTGAAAGCGGTTCGTCTATTGCATCGATTAACCGAGACGCGATAGACTTGACACAATTTAGTGTTTCGTTAGTTGACGCAGCAACGAGCGGTCAACAATATTCACGCACGGTTAACTTGGATTCAAGCGGAGCATACCGCATAGAAAACATGACTGAGGGTGAGTATCTACTAACGCTGAATGTTCCAGATGGTTTTGAGTCGATGATGCCTGCGAACCAATCGGTATCACTCAGCAGCGAAAATTTCGAACGTGTCTCGCCAGATGTACTAAAAGTATTTAGTCCGACGTCTTTGTTCCTTCCACTCTTGTGGGATTAATCGTAATTAGATTAATCGCTGCATTGACAATGTAGGAATTTTAGAGTCAACATAAACCCCCTGTACAAATTCCAGACTGGTTGCCGTCTGTTGTTTTGTACAGGGGGTTTTGTCGTTTTGACAGACTTTGTAAAGATACTCGTAAGCTTGACGGCTAATTGTCAGCACCTAGAGAGTGTTCTGTCAGCCTCTCATGCACAGGGGCTGATATACTCTTGGGTGTAGCGTTTGGGCGTGTAAAAGCGCCATATGCATAATCCCCCGGGCTTTCTCCTTTGAGCTGATGTGGGATGGTTATCGGTAGAGTGGTGGGTAGAGAAGGACTCATGACTTTGCTGGAAACAAGTTGTTTTGCCACATTAGCTTGATGTACTCTTTGTAGTTCTCCTTATGTTGATAGCCAGTAAAATGGCTTGAATGATTGATGTTGTAGGGTAGATTGGATTAGATAAAGAAAAGAGGGCTTCGGCAATTGCCGAAGCCCTCTTTTCTTATTTAGAGACTGTTCTAAATTGTGTATAAATGGCGTTAAATCACTTAGCCCAGCAAAATCATTTATACATTTTATAGTACAGTGCCCTTATTTAGAGTAAAAATTCTCGCTTGTACTATTTCCAATTTTCTAGCTCATTCTTAACTGCTGCACAATATGCATCTGCACTGGCACCATCTAACACGCGATGATCGTACGTAAAGCCTAGCGTAGTCATCGGCTTGAAGATCAAATAATCGCCTGAGTTTGCTACCAATGGATGCCCGTTGCTAACAACTATCGGGCGTTTCTCGATTGCCCCAACGCCTAGAATACCAGACTGTGGCTGGTTAATAATCGGTGTTTGGAATCGACTGCCAGATGTACCATAGTTGGTAAGCGTAAAGGTTGCGCCCTGCAAGTCCGTTGCAGTTAGGGCATTGGAACGTGACTTCTCTGCAAGCTCGTTAACTGCACGTGCCATGCCCCGCAAGTTGAGATCGCCAGCATTCTTTACGACTGGGACTATCAGCCCACCAATACCGTGTTGATCCATTGGCAACGCAGCCGCCATACCAACATTGTAGTATCGCTTAATCAAAATGCCTTCGTCTGTCCAAGTCGCATTGGCTGCCGGGACAGATCTTAGCCCCGCGACCGTTGCCATCATTAGATAAGCAGTGACGGTTAGGTTGACTCCATCTTTAGCGAAGGCTGCTTTGTTTGCTTTACGATGCGCAAGGACAGCACTCATGTCAACATCCCACATTGTCGTGAGTTGTGGGGCAGATTGCTGACTTTCTAGCGTATTTTTTGCAATCAACTGCCGCATTCTATTGGGCTTAACAAGCTCCTCGGCAGAACCAGCCTTTACTGGAGGTTTGCTTGTCGATGTTGCTGGTTTTGGTGCTGCTGCAGTGTCTGATACTGGTGCCGTTTCAGCTAATGTTGATTCAACTACCTTTGGTGAAGCGGTCGAAGCAGCAGCGGATTGTGTCCATCCAGCAGGCGGCTGAAAGCGTGGCTCCACCTCTACTGTTTTGCCCGCTTCTTCACTTGCCACTGCGCTAAGCACATCATACTTTGTCAACGTACTCAGTGAGCGACCGTCTGCTATTGCCTCTAAATTGATATCATTTTCGGCGGCTGCACGGCGTACAATTAAGGATGGGACATCTGCCAACTCATCTGGTAGCGCAACGCCTGAATTTTTGGCACCGCTCGATGAGCCGCTTGTATCGTGGTCCAGTACGTCCTGTTTGGTTATCTGTCCATTTGTGCCACTGCCCACAATCTGTTCGAGCGAAACACCTTTTTCAGCTGCAACTCTTTTGGCAACGGGTGTTGCTTTTACCTCTTCTGTATCAACAGGGCTGCTACTTGTTTTTGACGACGCTGCTGCATCCTCTGCGGACGCAACTTTTTCTTCTGATGTGTCCGATTTTGTCTCTTGCTTCTCTTCAGGCGGAATTGGTGCTTCACTTCCATTAGATTCAACTGATTCGCCCTCTGCACCAATAACGCCCAGTACAGTAGATACAGGAACAAGCGCGCCTTCTTTTACATGAATCGCAAGCAGCTTACCACTTGCTGGAGCAGCAATCTCGGTGTCAACTTTATCCGTTGCCACCTCAACAATGATGTCGCCCTCTTTGACATCACCGCCCACTGAAACTAACCAGCGATTGATTGTTATGTCTTCTATACCTTCTCCCATATCTGGGAGTGTAAGTTCTGTGGCCATAATATGCCTTTTATCTAAAATTAGGTCTAAATATGCTCTATGAATGTACTCTGTAAATGTACTCTATTTACGCCATTACTCTTTCCGGCATCATCTCTAAGATTGCAGCCATAATATCGGTTTTTAATGGCAAAATTTCTTCTTCTAATGGTTTTGATACGGGAATAGAGACCGGAGCCATGCCCAATCTGCGGGCTGGCGCAGTGAGTAAGTGCGGTGCCTCTTCATAGACGCGAGCCACAATTTCGGCCCCGATGCCGCAGTTAGATTGAGACTCGTGTACGGCAAGCAACCGTCCGGTTTTTTGCACAGATTCCAAGACAGCTTCCATATCAAGCGGCACGACGGAACGCAGATCAACTACCTCCACGCTAACACCATATTTGCTCTCCAGCTCTTCTGCTGCTTTCAACGCTTCTAACACCGTATAGCTAAAGGTGACAAGCGTAATGTCGCTCCCCTCGCGCTTAACGTCAGCTTTCCCCAGTGGAACTATATACTCCACATCGGAATCGGGCAGCTCGCCACGTGTGAAATAGAGCATTTTGTGTTCTAAGAAGAGAACCGGATTGTTGTCGCGAATTGCCGAAATGAGCAAACCCTTGGCGTCATACGGTGTTGATGGTGCTGCGATTTTGATACCCGGGAATTGCGCAAAAACGCTGTCTACGCAGACGCTGTGCTGCGAACCATAGCTCTTGCCGCCGCCATGCTGCCCGCGGATCACCATTGGAACATTTAGCAATCCGCCGCTCATATAGTGATAGCGTGCGGCTTGATTGAAAATTTGATCGGCACAAACCATGAAAAAATCCATGTACATTAACTCTACAATAGGGCGCATACCCACTAGCGCAGCGCCAACCGACATGCCCATAAACCCTTGTTCGCTAATCGGGGTATCAATGATTCGGTTTGGCCCGAACTCATCCCATAGATTTCTAGTAACACGAAAAAGCCCACCGTAGCTGCCGATGTCTTCTCCTATTAAGAAGACGTCTTTGTCACGTCGTAACTCGTCCTTCATTGCCTCGTTAACGGCTTGTATATATGTAGATGTTCGCATTATCTTTCTCTTTACTCATTTTTCATTTTGGCAGATGAACGCTGTTCATTTCTCTTCTGACGAAAAGCGTGTAGGGTTTGCACTTTGTAAACAAACCCGTAGGACATACATCATAGATGAAATTATCCTTGCGTCTATTCTGCATACACATCCGTATAGGCTTCAAATCGTTCAGGCCATGGGCTATTTTTGGCAAATTCGACAGCCTCATGTACTTCGCGGTCGACGCTCCCCTCAATCTCTGAGATTTCTACATCGTCCACACCGCGCGCAAGCAGCAGTTTTTCTAACACCACTACTGGATCATTTTTCCGATGCATATCGACTTCTTCTTCCGTCCGATATGTTTCTAAATCGTTTGCCATATGACCAGCAAAGCGATAGGTGATCCCCTCGATATAAGTTGGCCCTTCGCCCGCCCGCGCTCGCTCTGCTGCTTCGCTAACCGCCGCATAAACCATCTCTACATTGTTACCGTCAATCTGTACGCTGTTCATTCCATACCCACGCACAAATTTGTATAGCTCAGTAACCGAAGATGTATTCTTAATCGGAGTCATCTCGGAATAGCGGTTATTTTCGCAATAGAAGATTACCGGTAGCTTCCACTTCTGAGACATGTTAAAGGTCTCGTGCATCAATCCTTGATAGTTGGCACCGTCCCCAAAAAAAGTAATTGCTACTCGATCTTCCTCTCGGATTTTGCTGGCAAGGGCCATCCCTGCTGCATGTGGCACCTGTGCGCCAACAATCCCATTAGCACCCATTAGCCCTAACTCTGGAGCGTAAAAGTGCATAGATCCGCCTTTTCCCTTGGCGAAGCCATCGACCCGGCCAAGCACTTCGCTAATCGCCTCTTTTGCGCCCATACCCCATGCAATAGAGTGATGATGGCAGCGATAGGTACAGGTAAGGTAGTCTCCCTTTTTCAGTGCTGCGGCTGTCCCGAGGGCGGCACCTTCATGACCAATAGCTGTATGCATGGCGCCACCAATCTGACCGGATTCTGCAAGGTCGAGCAGCGATTGTTCGATGCGACGAATTAGCAACATCGTACGATACATTTCGGTCAATTTTTCATTTGGGAGTTTAGCCGCTTTTATATCAGACTTTACACCTGATGATAGTTTACTTGCATCCATCGAGTGCGCAAGCTTGGTTGCAGATTTAGGCATAACATCTCCTTCAAAGTTTGTTCACTGTCCACATTATGTATAAGAAATGAACCTCAAAATTTATATCCTGAAATCTATCCGTATTTCCTTCGTCATTGGAGGAGAAAATGGTAGAAACAGTGGATCTGGAAAAGAAATTAGCGTTGTACGATTCGTTCAAATAACTTCTAATAACCAGTAGTGTTAATTGTACAGGCTAGTAATACAGTCTAGTAGTACAGTCCGGAATTGACTTTCCAAAAAGCCGCTATCCTGCTGGCGGGGTGACAAACATCGAACTTGGCCTTCTGGGAAGAGACGAATCCTCGCTTCTGGGCAAGTCGAGTTTACTGAGCAGCCAAATTGGGCACAGATGGCGACTTTCCTTAGATGCCTATGACTCTCGTTTTACGGCTCCGAACTAGCATCACTGATTAATAAGTTGAACGAATCACAGCATTTATAGCTCTTTGGGCTTTTGTGGGATAACTTATAAGGGCGACCCCACAATTCCTTTGAGAATCATATTTATTTACCCGCAAAATGCTCCAGATTTACAATTGTAATAACTATTTATGCTTCTATGATAAGTTTACATGGTTACATTGATAAAACCTTAACCATACGATTATATCATATTTGTAAAAGAATATTAAGCTCATAATAAAAAAGATTTGGTCTGGAGTCTTTACTACACCCTGTATAAACTACAAGCGCCTGATGCATAAAAATAGCAGCTCTAATTATGATTTGCCAGATACAAATTATGAACATTTTTGATTTGGTCTCATAATTACGCTAAAGTAATTGCAATTTTAGTAGTTCGCAAATTATAGAACTACTAATCTGAGCCAAACAAATATAAAAGAGGTGAATTCTATGGTATCTACCGTTGTATTACTCAAAGTTGAACCTGCGAAGGTAAACGAAGTTGCTGGATCATTATCAACCATTCAAGGAATATCCGAGGTCTTTTCTGTTGCGGGGCAATATGATCTTGTTGCAATCGTGCGCGTTGCGAACAACGAACGACTTGCCGATCTCGTTACATCTGAGATGTTGAAAGTCGAAGGAATCATTGACTCCGAAACGCTGATTGCATTCAAAGTTTTCTCAAAACATGATCTAGAGCGTATGTTTTCGGTCGGTTTCGACGAATAGTAAGTAGGCTACTCCGGAAGAGCCAAAATAAAGTGTATAAATTTCAGGGATTTGCCGGAGCAGATTATTATCGTGCTCTCCGTTTTATTTTTTGGAATGACACCAGCGTAATGTGGAGTAAAGTTTGTGAATGATTTACAAAGTAAAGCATTTGAAGAGTGGACGCAGCAAGAAATTGTGGCTGAGTCTATGTTGCCAATTATCGGCAATCTCTATCGTGAAAAAAACATCGTCTGTTCGATTTATGGACGAAAGATTGTGCGCGAATCTGCTATCGGCTTGTTGAAAGCGCATCGGTTCGCGCGTCGAGTGCAGTCAAATCAGCTAAATGTGCATGATACCTTTCCCGTGTTGCAAGCTGTTGCTGAGATGGATCTATCCCCCGCCCGCCTTGATCTTGGTAAGCTGACGGTTCAATTTCAGCAGGAGGCCGATGACCGTACATTACCAGAGTATCTTGCCCAAAAGCTGGCGTCAATTAGTGGTGCTGTCACATCCATATTACCCGAACCGCGTGACGTTGTACTGTATGGCTTTGGGCGTATTGGTCGATTGCTTGCGCGTATTCTGGTCGAGCGGACCGGTGGCGGTGACAAGCTACGCCTGCGCGGCATTGTCGTGCGCAAAGGACGTGAATCGGATCTTCACAAACGGGCTAGCTTGCTGCGGCGCGATTCTGTGCATGGTCCATTTAAAGGAGAAGTAGAGCTGGATGAAGAAAATAATGCTATTATTATAAATGGCAACGTGGTCCAGCTAATTTATGCAAACTCGCCCGACCAAATTGATTATATCGAGTATGGGATTGATAACGCAGTTGTGGTGGACAATACAGGTATTTGGCGAGACGAAACTGGCTTGGGGCTGCATCTAAAATCGACTGGCGTTTCCCAAGTACTTTTGACTGCTCCGGGTAAAGGCACGATCAAAAATATTGTCTATGGCGTAAACCACAACATGGTTGCACCCGACGATAATATCGTGTCAGCCGCTAGCTGTACCACCAATGCAATTGTGCCAGTGCTAAAGGTAATCAACGATAAACTTACAGTTGTAGATGGACATATCGAAACCGTCCACTCATTTACGAACGATCAAAATTTGATCGACAACTACCACAGCAAAGAAAGGCGTGGACGCAGCGCCCCGCTCAATTTGGTGTTAACAGAAACCGGCGCGGCTAAGGCTGTTGCCAAAGCGCTGCCAGAGCTAGCGGGCAAATTAACCGGTAACGCCATCCGTGTGCCTACTCCAAATGTCTCCTTAGCCATACTAAATTTGAATACAGTAGAAGCCACAACCAAAGACGAACTGAACGACTATCTGTCTCAGATGGCGTTTCATTCCGATCTGCGCGACCAGATCGATTTTACGGCGTCGACCGAAGTCGTTTCATCCGACTTGGTTGGTTCACAATATGCCAGCATTGTGGACTCCAAAGCAACCATTGTGCATGGCAATCGTTGCACCGTTTACGTTTGGTATGACAACGAGGCTGGTTACAGCAATCAAGTGGTTCGTCTGCTGCAAGATATTACGGGGCTACGCTATCCATCTATTCCGGCGTAGATTCTACGAAAATTTGTTCCGTGACCGCATTCCGTGAATGGGCCACAAAATGGCTCGCAAGTGCTTCTTTCCTTGACCAATTCGCGGAATGCAGGTTGTTCAGCAATCAACCTGTTTGATAAAGTGCAACCACACAGTAGCCAGAACCTACTCGGAACATATAAGCTGTAAAATAAGGATTCAAAATTTTCTCATCCCCCACAATCAACAGCTAAATCAATCAACGCTAGGAAGGCTTCGATCATGCAAGACAAATTTATGACCGAGGAACATGTCATGTTCCGCAATGCTGTACGCGAATTTATTAAACGCGATATTCAGCCGCATCACGAACAGTGGGAGAAGGATGGCCTTGTCTCGCGCGATGTGTGGCTGAAAGCTGGCGAAAATGGCTTTTTATGTATGGATGTGCCCGAAGAGTATGGCGGGCTTGGCGTAGATGATTATCGGTATCTTGCAATCTTCTCTCACGAACTGGCCTATGCAGGAATCCATGGCCCAGGCTTTGGCATTACTAACGAACTAGTGGTTCCATACATAATGGCCTTTGCCACGGATGAGCAGAAGCAGCGCTGGTTGCCCAAGCTTGCCACGGGCGAATGCATCGGCGCATTGGCAATGACCGAACCCAATGCCGGGAGCGATCTGCAACGAGCCGCAACAACTGCGATTTTAGACGGTGATCACTATGTGGTGAATGGCCAGAAGACCTTTATCTCCAATGGAATTATGGCGGATCTGGCAATTGTCTATGTTAAAACGGATCCAAACGAGGGCGCGCGCGGCACAAGCCTACTCGTGATTGAACGAGGCATGGAAGGATTCGAACGAGGGCGTAACTTAGAAAAGGTAGGCCTGCACGCGCAAGATACCGCCGAACTCTATTTCCGCAATGTTAAAGTGCCAATTGAAAATCGCTTGGGGGACGAGGGCAATGGCTTCAAATATTTGATGCACAATCTGCCGCAGGAACGTCTGAGCATTGCCATTGGCAGTATGGGGCAAGCCGAGTCTGCGCTTGATCACACGATCAAGTATTGCAGCGAGCGCACTGCATTTGGCCGCGAGATTGGCAAGTTCCAGAACGCTCGGTTTAAGCTAGCCGAAATGAAGACTGAGCTACAAGTTGGTCGCGTTTTCCTTGACCACTGTATCATGTTGCAGTGTGAAGAGAAGCTAAGCGCTGAAGAGGCCGCCATGGCAAAATGGTGGTGTAGTGATCTGGGAATGCGCGTGATCGATGAGTGTGTTCAGCTGCACGGTGGCTATGGCTATATGACTGAATATCAGGTTGCGAAGTTCTTCTTAGATGCTCGCGTGAACCCGATTTATGGTGGCACAAATGAAATTATGAAGGAAATCATCGGGCGCTCTCTCGGCTTTTAAATAGTGGGACCAACAAAGTTCTGCCCCACTTGATTTTCACATACTCACAAACAGCTGTGGGCACTCAACCGGCGGATGAGACAGAACTTTTCGAGGAGCTATAAGATAGGCTATTTTTTCGCCGCTCCGAAAGAAGAGTCGCGGAGCAAAACTCAGACCGTCGACATCTTGTCTGTGCTTCCAGCACAGTCGATATCTGGTTTATTACGGAATTAGCCATTCGAGTCTCATTCTGTCCGCAATTACGTTAGATACCCATCTATATCAAACGCAGAAAATGACCACGCATAGGCCAGCCGTGACGGATGTCGCGGGTGGCCTGCTTTGGTTAATGCCCCAAAGTGGACCCAACTACCACCCTGATCGCGGACGCCCGCGTGTAACTGCGCGCAGGCTCGTAACAAATAGCCACGCGTCGTAATATCCGATCCCCATGCCGCCCAAAACAAAGGGTTTGGGTGCAGATTGCTATATGCCAGAATCTGATCAATATTTCCGGTCATGGTTTGTGCCATCATACGCTTGGGCAACTTTTTTGGGTCGGTCGAGCGGACGGGGCTAAGGTTTGTCATCACAATGCCATCGTACCCATTATTGAGCGCAACCTGTTGCACCTTGGCAACAGTTGTATCCGCCTTGAATTGGTTTGCCGTGCTTGGGTTTAGCCCCACGATGAAAAGCGTTCGTTGACCAGACTTTCCCAAAATATAGCGATGGCTATCTTTTGCATTGCATTCGTATAAATCGTATTTCATATCAAGCTATGCCTCGCTGAGGGCGCTGTTTCCAAATTCCTGATGCTGTCAGATTTGGTGGGATATCAACGGTTCAAAAAAATGATCCAAACCTGTAGGGATATATCGTACCCATTATGGTTAAAGGGAGCATCAATCTTGGGCACGATATATCATGCCCTTACGAACTCACTAGTAACTATTTAGACATCCCCACCAAATCCGATAGAACTAGCCAAATTCAATAGGCCCAGAATTTTAACTGCGGGAGTATGAGAAAGAGAAGGAGTAGGAGCAAGTATTGTTGCTCGCGAAACTGAACTGTCTCCGCTATATCTTCTTGTTTGACCAACATCCGCGCATCGGGTAAGCTTGCACCTATGGACAAACTCAACCCCAAATTTATCGACAAAATTCAAGATGTTCCGCGCGAGGAATGGAACAATCTTCTCGATTGCGACTACCCGTTTTTGCGTCACGAATTCCTCTCGGCCTTTGAAGAAAGTGGCAGCGTTTCGGCAGAAAATGGTTGGATTCCAAACCATTTGACCCTGCGCGCAGCCACTGGTGACCTAATTGCGGCAATGCCCGCTTACATCAAGAGCCACTCCTATGGCGAATATGTCTTCGATTGGTCGTGGGCCAATTCGTACTACCAAAACGGACTAGACTATTACCCGAAGCTGCTGACGGCCATCCCGTTCACGCCATGCGCCGGACCCCGCCTGCTGCTTGCGCCGAATGTGGATCCGGCTACCACAGTCGCACGGGCTGTACAGTCCATTATCGGCCAGTGCGAAAAGATGGGGCTTTCCTCGTGGCATCTTCTTTTTCCAGAAGAAAATTTGGTGGAATCGCTAGAAGATATCGACACGCAAGGCAACCACCAGCCATTGCTGCGGCGGATTGACACGCAGTTTCACTGGTATAATCGGGGCTATGAAACCTTTGGCGATTATCTCGGGGCCATGACGTCGCGTAAGCGCAAATCTATCCGCCGCGAGCGTGAAAAAGTGGCCGCGCAAGAGATTACGTTTTTACATCTGACGGGCGAAAAGATTACGCCAGACTATTTGCGAGATTTCTATATATTCTATCACGCTACCTACTTAAAGCGGGGACGGCAGGGGTACCTGAACCAAATTTTTTTCGAGCTGCTGGTTGAAACCATGCCAGATAACGTGTTGCTGGTGATGGCGCAACATGAGCAGAAAAATATTGCTGCATCGCTCTTTTTGACGGGGGGCGATACAATTTATGGCCGCTACTGGGGCTGCTTAGAAGAATACGATCAGCTGCACTTTGAGACCTGTTACTATCAGGGAATTGACTATTGTATTGAAAATGGTCTGGCTCATTTCGATGCGGGTGCGCAGGGTGAACACAAGATCGCGCGCGGTTTTGAGCCGATCCAAACTTGCTCGTACCACTGGATCCAGCACCCAGGTTTTTATGATGCCGTGGCGCGCTATCTGCATCATGAGGAGCGGGACGTGTTGGGCTATATGCGAGATGCCGCGTCTTATTTGCCGTTTAAAAATTAATTGTCGTACTAACTCGCAGATGTGTCCCGTTTACCAGTCAATTCGCAAGCGCAATCGGCCTTGTTAGTCCATTCACCTATATTTTTGTCACCCTCAATTGAGAAATATGCGCTTTGATCAATAGGATAGTTTAATTATTGTTGTGTAAATCAATCAATGTCGTATGAATATTACAATTTGTAATACAATCCGCCCCAACAATGTGATAGTCTACTCGCACCTCGATAGAAATATATTTTATGTTCTGATGTACCAAAATGAGTTTAATCGTCTTGGATCATCAGCTCACACCCAAATTATTTATTTATATCTAACTTAACAAAATCGCTATCCACATACCCGCTTTAAATTGGACCAAGCTGATTTTTGTTGTGGTCAAGGTATAACCTTCACATTTACACAAATTCATACAAGCTTATTTAACATATCTTACCAAAGCATCCCACGTTGCGTGGTGAAATAGCTGATCAGGTCGGCTATAGCAGATAATCCTATCACAAAGGAATTGCGCACATGAACAGACCCACCTTTGGGCTATTGATCCGCTTTGGGATCATAGCATCTTTTCTTGTGCGTTAGTTGCGCCTCTACAGGCAACGGCTGCGCTTGAAATATCTTCTGATAAATCGCCCCCCCGCATATAATTTAGCAAACTCTTTAATTCCTACAAATGAAAACGATTTGCGTGTTGGTGATGACACGTGGCAGGCGCGTGCCGATAAGTTTGTGCTCGACACAGATGCATCGGTCACTGCACAGGTAGATGTGCCCTTGCCAGATGTGCCCTTGCCAGAGCTACCGCTGCCGGATGAACCTATCAATGAACCCTCAGCCATTCCGCTTTTGCTGGAGCTAGAGGTGGATAATGAAATCATCACGGCTGATGCACCCGCAACGCTAACAGTGCTGGTAACGGGCATCGATCAATCTACTGCGGCGGGACTAAAACTTACACTAACGCTGCCCGATGCAGTTGTGAGCACAGGTTCGCTGTTGGATTGGCCGCTACCCCTTTTAGAATCTGGGCAACAATTCACGCAGACGATTGCGCTTGCCCTTTCGCCCACACAGCTTGAAGGCGCTAGCGTTGAGGTAAGTGCGAACATTGTGCTGGAGACGGGCAACCCGATTACCGACAACTTGACGATTGGCGTTCAGCCCGCTGGCAGGGTAGAAAGCGCAGCCGATGTTGACATTGTCGAGACAGAATAGTCCGAGGATGGTGCCGCGATTGTAGCGGCAGAAGATCGCGTGATGCTGATTAGCGACAAAGCGAGCGTGCCCGAGGGAACAACAATTCGCTTCACGCACGTACATCGCTGGAATCGGGAAGTTGATGCGGAAGCTCAAGGTGAAGTGAGTGCGGCTGGGCAAAGCGAAGCAGCAGAAAACAGCATCCATCAGCAGAGGACGAACAGACATTTCTACCCTTGATTAATAGCGAGAATGGGGCAAATCTTTCTGCAACGGACGCAGACACAGACGACAATGCGGCTATTTCGGCGGCAGGAAAAATACAAGAACAACGGGCTGATGTATGGCACGATCAGGGCATCAGCTTCTACCACGTGTTTCAACTCGATGCGCTCAAAGATGGGCAAGAGGTTGAGCAATTTGAAGAGCCAATGAAGCTGGTGATCGACGCGAAGTGGCTCCAAAAGAAGGGAATCAAGCCCAAGCACTTCAAGCTCTACACGCGCGAGACGGAAGAGGACGAATGGGCGTTGGTGGATTTTACGTACAACAAAGAGCGCAAGGTCTTCGTTGCCAAAATTTCTCACTTTTCGCTCTATGGCTTAGGTGGTGGATTGGGTGATAGCGGTGAAGTGCTGCCCTCAATGACCAATTTCAGCAGCGATCTCTTTACCGGTTCGGCCTCGGTCAACGTGCCGATTGAAGCACCGAGCGGATTGGGTAGTCTTGCGCCGGGCATTAACCTTGCCTATTCTAGCCAAGGTGTGGATGCGATCCGGCGTGCGGCTGGACCAACCGATCATGATATTCAGGCTGGTTTACCTGGCTTTGGCTGGAGCCTTGGCGGCTTGAGCTACATCAGCGATGCGGGCGAATATAGCTACATGGTGCTCAACGGCACGCGCGTGCGTATCGATCAGTATGGCAACACGTCGCCCCACATTTTTGCCAAAGTACAGCGCAACGTGGGCCATGTAGACAAAAGAGTACAGCGGCAACACAAGCGTCTATCTCTACGACGACACGGGCCAGCGGATTCGAAAGACGCAGGGCAGCAAAGAGACCTTCTACTACAGCCCCTACTACGAAGTCGAGGTCAACGGCAGGGTCCGTGGCGCATCGCTTTCAGATTCTGCGGATTCTGCGTCTTCTGAGATTGTCGAAGGGGTCGACGGAGGGGTGGCTGAAATTGAGCTAGCCGAGTATGACAGCCCTAAACTGGCCGACATAGCAGACAAGCTAGCCGACGAAAACTTCGACCCACCCGTGCTTGATGACGCACCACCCGTCTTAGAGGAGGCCCCAAATGCTGATCTGCCCGCAGCGGCCTATCTACCATTTGTAAGTAGCGCCGAGAACGCACCCGCGGCGGCGGAAAGTGCCAGTGATATAGATAGCGCAACAGCCGCTGAAGGCATGGTGCAGGCTGCGTCTGCACCGCTTGCCACAGCCCACAAAGTGAAGTACTATTTTTTCAACGGCCAGCGCATTGCCATGGAGCGTGACGGCATCTTCACATACCTACACGGTGACCACCTTGGCAGCACCATCGCCGAGACCAATACCACTGGCGCTCGCACGGCATGGCGCGAGTACAAACCATACGGAACTCGCCGCAGAGGCAGCACCCAACTCAACACGGATCGCACCTACACCGGCCAACAGTCGGACGAGACGGGCCTCATGTATTACAACGCCCGCTACTACGATCCGCAGATAGGCCACTTCATCTCGCCGGATACGATTGTGCCGAATCCGGGCAATGTGTTGGATTACAATCGGTATATGTATGTTCGCGGGAATGCGATTAACATGAATGATCCGAGTGGGCACGATCCATGGTGGGTTCAAGATCGAGCGAATTCTTATGTAGCAACACCTGACTTACGTTATTTGATGGCGGCATATTATGATGGTTCGTTAAGCAATGCGATACGGCCTACTTCCCTGCAAATTTCAACGGGAAATACACGACCACGAAATTCTATATTTTCTCCATCGCAGGTGGATGAGTTAACATCTTTAGCTCAAGAACTTGCTACTAAACCGGTAATTTATCAAGATAGTGGTGAAATTGATTGGAATAAAACTCTACAGTCAGGGGTTGGCGATGTATTGTCTGTCTGTGGTCGAATTGTTGATGGTCTGTGTGGTATAAGTGCAGGTGCAACAGGTTCGGTTGTTGCTGTTGGGGTACGGGGCTCCACAGATTTTGTTGTGGATTCAACAGGAGACATGGCACTCTATGCAACCATTGGTGCAGGTGGTTATGCAACGTTTACGGGTGTTTCTGCTCACGGTAAAGGTGGAGCATTAATTGCTATCCATGGTGCAACTGTAGATGATTTAAAAAGATGGTCAGTCCAGTTTGGAGGGTCCGCTCACGCAGGCCCGGGAGTTTCTGCAGAATGGATCACTGGCGATAAAGGTGGGGGGGAAAGCTGGCATGGCGTGGTGCTGAGTGCTAGTGGTATGAGCATAGAGGGCGGATTTGGTGCAGAACTGCATGCCTCAGGAACCTACTCTTGGCAGATGTATCGGTCACCAGAATAGGAACACTCGAGACAGGCATTAAGCAATGTAAAACTAATCATTTAGTGCTGTGTATGAACCACTCATTATATGACCAAATGAAATCAATTCAAACCACTCACTTGCGGAGATAGTCTAGCCGTTCATAAACGACTGAAAGACAAATCTAACATAATGCGTCACATATTCAGTACTACTTTTGCTGAATATGTGACGCATTATAAGCACAGCCTAATCGGCATCGTGCTGCGAAAAATTGCCTCATATAAATTGATAGGTTCCAGTTTATGACTAATCTAACAACTCGAATAATTGTTGAAATTGTACTACTTATAATCGGTGTATTTGTAATATTTATGCCTTATGTCTTTGGAAATATGTTCGCTTCTAGCAACGTAAAGATATCCATCTCTGAAGAAGATATAAGTTTAGAAGAAAAACAAAAACGAGCAGCACAAGCGGTATGGAGAGGTTCATGGATGTTTTTTGTCATTATAGGTTTGGTTCTTATACGTGATTTACTTCTACTAATCGAAAAGTTAATGAACTAAATGCAACAATCATAAAATAATCCATTATAATGAAACTACTATCTAGACTTTACAGAACAATTGTTTATTTGGTATTTGGCATAATCTGTTTACTAATTTCTATTGAGATTTTTGAAGTATTATTGCGCCTTCTCAGCTAACATATCTAATTTTCATCAATTAACGACAAAATTGTTTTTATGTTCAAATGCAACGGTGGCTGCCTATAGGTCTTGCGCTTGCTGTATCAAATCTCGCTAATGTCCGCACAAATCTCAATCTTGTCGAGTTGTAGCTGTTGAAGGTTGGTGCAGTCGTGCCGTCTGCAAGCAAAGTAGCGAATGCCGGTTTTAGCTTCCCCCTGTTACCTTTCCTTCTGTTGGGCATGGTTGAGTATTCGTCAGTCCGTCCGAGGAATACCCGAGGCGCATAAAGGGGACTCGCCAAGCCACGCGATCCGAGCCTTGGTGTTACTCTTGTCGCTCGCCAACCACAGTGCGGATCCGGTCGAGCAGGGCGGGCAAATCGTCGAGCAGATCGTTACGTCCCCGGCACAGACCAGACATGATTACCCACTCGCGGATTGGCTTGGTCTGTGCCGGGGACGTGGGGTCTGACTAAACCCCTCCCTGTCCCTCCCCTTGTTGAGCAACTGGGAGCTATCATGGACATTTATTGGTGGGGAGGGGACTCGCCGAGGATCGGGTCGCGTGACTTGGCGCTATTCCTGTAGATCGCTAACCACAGTGCGGATCCGGTCGAGCAGGGCGGGTAGATCACTCAACGGTACATCACGTCGAGATCCGCCAGCCGCCGCCCACGTAGAGCAACTGCCCCATGATCCAGAGCGCCTACCCTGAGCCAAGTCGAAGGGCTTAGTCGAAACGCGCCACTTGCCACAGCCCACAAAGTGAAGTACTATTACTTCAACAGCCAGCGCATTGCAATGGATCGCAACGGCACCTTTACATACCTGCATGGCTGCTCACGAAGTGGTCGCAATGCGACACCACCTTGGCAGCACCATCGCCGAGACCAACACCAATGGCAGCCGGGTCAGCAAGCGCGAGTATACGGCTTTCGGCACCCCCAAAAGCGGCGGCACGGCCAAACTCAACACGGATCGCACCTACACCGGCCAACAATCCGACGAGACGGGCCTGATGTACTACAACGCCCGCTACTATGATCCGCAGATCGGCCACTTTATTAGTCCCGATACGATTGTGCCCAGTTCCGGTAGCGTACTCGCGTACAACAGATACATGTATACTTATGGAAACCCAATCAAGTACAATGATCCAACTGGACATTGCCCTCCGTGTGTACTGGTTGCTGCTGCAGTAGGTTCTAAGGTGCTTGACTATGGTTGGACAGCATGGGACACGTTCGAAGCAGGACGTACGCTGAATAACCCAAATGCATCACGTAATGATAAGCTTCTGGCAGGGCTAAATATTGCACTTGCTGCTGTGACAGAGGTTGTCGAACCAGATGACCTCCTGCCAGTTGGGTTGCCTGCTGATGATCTAGCACGCCGCGCAATGATGAATGGTGCGCGTGAAGCACTTGAGGCAGGTGGTGAAAGTCGTCTGCGAGCTTGGATCAAGGACAATTTAGGTGAAGGTGGTGAGGCCGTCCTTAATAAGCTGGATGAGTTGATACCTTGCGCAGTCAATAGCTTCAGTGCCGACACCCTCGTTATGACCGCATCGGGCAGCAAACCGATTTCGGAACTGGTGATTGGCGACATTGTCCTAGCATACAACGAAGCCACTAGACAGATCGAGCCGCACGAAATCACCGACACCATTTCGCACATCGATCCAGAAATTGTTCTGCTGACCATTGATGGTGAACTGCTCGAAACCACTGACGAGCATCCATTCTACGTCATGGACTCTGCGCCATGGTTATCCGTAGGCCAAACGGCAGGTCGATGGGTGGATGCTGGTGAGTTATCCATCGGTAACAACATCTGGCGCGCGGATGGATCCACGGGCGAAGTGGAATCGGTCGAGGTTGCGGCTGTCCAGCAGCGGATGTACAATCTCACGGTCGATACGGCGCATACGTTCTTTGTGGGTCAAGGGCAATGGTTGGTTCATAATTGTGATGGTCCTCAATGGACGAAAAAATTGCTGTCACAATCTGAAGTAATCGCAAAAGGGTCTAAAGGGCGCAACAAAATCAGAGATATCAAGCGGTTAGTGGAAGAGTACGGTGGAAACGCTAAAAATTGGGTGAAGAAGAAATCTTTTGATGAGAATGGGATCGAATGGCATTGGTATGAACATCCTGATATTGGACGAGTGGAATCCAAGATCAAAAATTATGAGTAAATATCTAAAAAGGAGGTACATGTTTGGAAACACATAAATTTGGAATTGGTGACAAGGTTCGAATTTCAAACGAATCACACTGGGCCAAAGATGCCTTGGGTACCATTAGCGAATTACCCCGTTTTATTCAGCAGACGGTTAAAGATGAATCATCTGGGCAGGTCTCGCATCATTTAGTAAAGGGCACAAAGGGTATGCTCAAGTTTTATTGGGTCAATTTTGATGAACCACAGTTTGATGCAGATGGTGATGGCCCATACAAAGGTGGTGAAATCAAAGAAGAGATGCTTGAGTCAGTCTCTGGTTAATCCATATAGTATGACAATGATCTTCAAGTAAATATGTCGACTTAAAAAGGTGCTGGCGATCGAGATGAGCGTCAGCACCTTTTTTAACTCTAAGTGTGTACTTTCAGTCATCTGGCGCGCGGATGGATCCACGGGCGAAGTCGAATCGGTCGAGGTTGCGGCTGTCCAGCAGCGGATGTACAATCTGACGGTCGACGTGGCTCATACGTTCTTTGTGGGTGATGGGCAGTGGTTGGTCCATAATTGCAATAGTGCAGGCATTGCAAAGCACGCAGAAGATCGCCTTGATGATTTTGCTGAGTTTGGGGTTAATGATTTAGATGATCTAGCAGATTTCGTTGATGAAATTGTTGGATTTTCAGACCTATCGAATACTAGCCTGAAAAATGGAAGAAAAGCGTATTGGAGGTTTGAAGACGGCGATGATTTTTATGGAACGCTAGTCATTATAGATCCGAAGAGCGCTGATGGTGGAACAATATTTAGGCCTGATGAAGGAGTAAAATACTTCTTTGAAAATCTCAAATGAGTCATCGTTATCAAGATGGATAGGAGATAGTATGAAAATTGAAGAATTAGATAGCGGTAGCGATACAGCACTTATTCGACTGAGTAGCGCTGAATTAGTACTACTGAACAATGCGTTGAATGAGATTTGCCATGGGGTAAAAATCCCTGCGTTCGAAACGCGGCTGGGCTCTTCAAAAGAAGTAGCAAAGAGCTTACTTAGACAAGTCGGGGATGCCGTCAACAAATTAGATGACCTAAATCTGGAACGTGAAAGGACTCAGATCATAGCGAATAGCCCAAAAGGTGAAGCGTACCTACGGAAGATCAAGCGAAATGAATGAATTTTGAGTCTACATGACGCTTCGTGACGTAAGCGGCATCGAGTCTGGCTTTGGTTCGTTCCTTTATCAAGTTGCGCTCAAATTCGGCCAACACGCTAAACATGTGAAACATTAATTTGCCTGTCGGCGTGCTGGTGTCCACATTTTCGTGCAGGCTGTGTAATCAAAAAGGGTTCAACGATCACCTTGATCGTTGAACCCTTTTTGATGTCAATTGTTCAGCCGCCGTCTTGGTCTGTTTGCGACTCTACGTTATGTTGCTCTTCACTCGGATGTAGCACGCGGCTTAAAAACGCGTCCAGATCGGGGGTGTCTAATGCGGGATTGACGAGAGATTGTAATCGGTCTAGGGTGCAGTTGACTAGCGCGATTGAAACATCTTCTGTCACATTGCCGAAGCGGACTTGCAAGATCTGCTGGAGCGTGTCAATTTGCTGCGCCTTGCGACCTTGTTCAATGCCTTGTTCAATGCCTTGTTCAATGCCTTGTTCAATGCCTTGTTCAATGCCTTGTTCAATGCCTTGTTCAACTCGCTGTTGCTCAATTTTTTGTCGATAGTCTGAATCGATATACGTGTATAATTCTTCCGCTGGCAGATTTTTTAGCAAAATACGCTTGCTCTGCTCGCCTATCTCCATAACTCGCTCGATTGTTAGTTCTTCGTTCATGTTTGCTCCTTCTGGTAAAGACCAGAGTGCCTGCAACCCACTCAACATTGACCACATTTCAGATGGTAACTGCCACGATTGATGCAAAAGCGAAAATGCCTTCGTTTTTTCACCTTTTCGGCTTGCAAATGCCTTGACAAGCGCATTGTGCGGCTCCGCTCGTAGCTCGTTTAGCACCAATAAAGTGATATGCGAAATATAACGATTTTGGCTACGATAAACTCCTGGAAAAGAAGTAATCTTGTATTCAAACTCAGCAAGTCTCGCCGCTTGTGGTGTTTTTGCGCAGAGAATGAATACCTGTACAGTTGTTGATGTTAACCTATGACCGGTTCGGTAGAAATACTCATATGCCGCAGCTTGCAGAATTGCGTCCTGCGTAAGAGATTCGCTGTACTTAAATTCTAGCAATATATCAGAGGCATCCGTATCGCGGACGCCATCAGGCAGCATGGCTCGTTGTGCCTCTGTCCACCTATCCGTTTCGCGACGCAGCAGCACAATATCAATCCGTGGTGGATCGCTCGTGATGGCTAACTCTGTCTCTACTTAAACCTGTACCTGCCCAACCGAGAGCCGCAAACCCTGCCCCAAAAAGCGATGCCATGCGGTCCGTTTGGGTTTCGCATCTGTATCATCATCTGTATCGTCAGCCATACCTATAGTATACGAGATTGCAAGAATCAAGTCAATAGCAGAACATCTGTTTTGGTTTGCTCGTACGCAGATTGTGAAGTACTATTTCTTCAACTTGCTTATTTTCTGCAAAATTTGCGTCCATAGGAACCTCTCAGTACCCCGTTGCTGAGCGGTTCCTGTGGAAATTGCTGCTTTGAGTGCAATAGTGTAGTACTGCAACGAATTATCACATTAAATATGGGGCTTTAGGAGCAAATAGTTGATATCGACTTTATTTTATTCGATGACCGCCGCCATAACCGAAATTTCGACCAAGAGCGCCGGACGCGCCATGTGGGCCTGAACGCACGCGCGTGCTGGCGCGTGACCCTCTGGCACCCACGCATTCCAAACCTCATTCATCAACGCAAAGTGATTGGCAATGTCGCGCAAATAAATGGTGGCCGACAGTATGTGCTCTTTGTCGCTGCCCGCTTCGGCCAATAGCTGCTCGACCCTTACCAGCGTTGATCGAGTCTGCCCCTGCACATCTTCGGCTGGATCTTCGGCAACCTGCCCCGCCAAGTAGATGATTCCATTATTGATGACGATTTTGCTGGCGCGTTCTGTTGTGTGTTTTCGTGCAATTGGCATATTGATCTCCTGAATGGTTTTGATAAAGGTTAATTGTCCCACGGCATTGTCTCGTTTAGCAATCTATAGGATAGTTGTAGATCCTAAGTGTTGCTATGTCTATCGTTCATTTTAACGTAAAATAAGAGACCTGATGCTGAATTCGCTGATTGACAATTACCTTTTTCTCGATAACCTGAACCAGCTGATCCTCTTTAGCTTGATCATTATTGTGGCCGGTATTGTGCGCGGCTGTATTGGATTTGGCTTCTCTGCGATTGTTGTTGCAAGTACAAGCTTTTGGTTGCCACCTGTCGCTGTTATCAACTTGGTCGTGCTGCTTGAAATTGCGGCCAGCGTGAATATGTTTTCTAGCGTGCGCGACGATGTGAAGCGCTCGCTACTTATGCCGCTAACAGTAGGCGCGCTGCTAACCACTTTTGTTGGGACGTGGCTGCTGGCGACCCTATCTGCAACACAACTACAATGGTTGATTGGGCTATATATGTTGGCTGTGGCGCTGTTGACTTTAAGCGGCTTTCGATTTCGCGGTAGTGCGACATCCGCGCGTTTGTTTGCGGTGGGCGTGGTGGCGGGTTTCTTTAACGGGTTAGCGGCTGTTGGTGGTATCGGCGCAGCGTGGGGCATGCTCGGGTTCAACTTGCCGGTCAAGACTATTCGGGCGGTGATCGCGAACTTTTTTTTCGTAGTAGCGATATCGTTTTTGCTATCGGCGTGGTGGAATGAGCTGATTACTTTTGAAATTCTCACCACCGCTGTCTTTTCTATCTTTCCCCTTGTGCTCGGCATCCAAATTGGTTCGCGCCTCTTTGCTCGTTTTGAAGAAGAAACGCTCAAGCGGCTTGTCCTCGTCGCGTTGATGGCACTGTCGCTAGTGGGCATGTACAAAACTATTTTCTAACGTTGGCCTGAACCCATAGATGAACTGTTACCAGTTGAAATCTTGAAGAATCGATACATTCCTCTTTAGTTTGACAAGATGATGATGTAGATAAAGGTGATGGTATCGTTGGTAAAGCGATTGGAAACATTGCATATTTGAAGCTATAGGCCATCCCAAAAAAGGGAAGCCCGTTCACAGGCTTCCCTTTCGATCTTTGATAGACACCTATTTTCTGCCGATATCGTTCGATAGCTTAAACTAGCTTGGCCATCTTGTCGAAAGCCATTTTCCAGCCGCCTTCGCCCGGTGATCCTGCTGGCACGCCGACGTGCGTCATAATCATTTTGGTGCATCCACTCAGATCTTCCAACTCTACAATAACGTCTGTTGTCTCAGGATGACCTTCCGGCATGCCCATGGCCGATGGCGGAATGATGTTGCCATTCTCGTCAGCCATACTCTCGGTATAGACGAGTCGTGTCGTGGGGACAATCTCTTTATACTCACCCGTAAACCACATCTTCATTTGGCGATCCGGCATGTTCATCTCCATGCAGATCAAACGTTTGCCGCCAACTTGCACATCCATATTAGCAACGGGGATCGTCGCGCCCTTTGGCCCATACCACTTTTGGAACTGCTCCGCTTCTGTCCACATCTGCCAGATCACATCGATGGGGGCATCAAAGGTGCGTTCGATTCTAATGGAATCATTTGCTTCACTCACTGATTTTCTCCTGATTGTCTAAATCGGTTGGATTGTTCAATTGCACAATATATTCATCCATGCGGTCAAAACTTGCCTCCCAAATATGGCGATATTGCTCTGCCCAGTGGAAAATTTCTTTCAGCGGCGCAACGTCGATAGTACAGGGTCGATATTGTGCTTTTTGTCCCTGATTAATTAACCCAGCACGCTCTAATACTTTGATATGTTTAGAGATGGCTGGCAATGACATATTAAGAGGTTTAGCTAGTTCATTGACGGTGGCTTCCCCTTCGGCTAACCGCGCCAATATCGCACGCCGCGTTGTGCTTGCCGCCAATGCAGCAAAAATTTGATCTAGCCTTCCTCGCCCGCCTGAACGACGTAGAATCCAGTTGCCAGCCACAACCCGACAATACCGACTAAGATCAAGAGAGACATTCCGCCACCGAGATACTTGAATCCATCAGGGAGCCTGAAGCTTCTCTCTTCAGGCTGATTGACTTCTAATTGTTCGAATTCGTCGTCGTAGTCCGGCGGATTGCCATTATATGCCATTAGTGCTCCTTTGTGCTTCAGATATTACTCGTTTAAGGCTAATCCAGAAAAATAAGTATACGTATTCGGTCGATTTTCCGGAATAGCTTGCGGCCATGCTGTATATTTTATTTTTGGAATGGCCTAGATTTATCGAACGCTTACTCCGCTGGCGTTACGTCGCGGATAAAGCGCCCTTGCATACTCCACGGCCCCGTCCACGTGATCTGCGCTTCGATCATGCGCCCGCGTAGATCATCTGCGTGCTCCACAAAGACTAGCTTATTCTGCCGCGTGCGACCGCGCCACTTGCCTTTATGCTTGCTTTCGACCAAAATCTCTACCGCTTGTCCCAATAACTTTGCGTTGATCTCTGCATTGATCTCTTTCTGTAGCGCTTCGATCACGCGGTAGCGACGAACCTTCTCATCTTCGGTTACGTCATCTACCAAGCGGCGATCACTGACCGTGCCGGGACGCGGACTGTAGCGCGCCAAGTGCGTCTTGTCCATTTTGAGATCGGCCAACACCTCGACCGTCTTCTCGAACTGATCGCCTGTTTCGCCACAGAAGCCAACGATAATATCGGTATGAATCGCGGCGTCGGGAATAATTTCGCGGATACGCTGCACCAGTTGACGGTAGTCCGCATTGGTGTAGCCACGGCGCATATTTTCGAGCACCACGTCGCTGCCTGCTTGGATCGGTACTTCGATATGCTCGCACACTTTTGGCAGATCGCGCACCGTTTCGAGGATTCGGTCCGTCATATAATTGGGATGGCTGGTCAAAAAACGGATCCGCCAGAGCCCGTCAATATTGTGAACTTCGTGTAGCAAGTCGGCGAGGTCGGGAATGCTGCCTTCATCCAGCCCGTTGAATGCCGTGACCGCGTTGCTTCCACCCAGGCCGCCCTCGCGCCAGTCATAGCCATAGCGATCCACAATTTGGCCAAGCAGCGTTACCTCGCGCACGCCCTGATCCACCAGCCCGCGGATCTCGTTGACGATCTCCTGCATTGGGCGGCTGCGTTCGACCCCGCGACGGAAGGGGATGATGCAGAAGGTACAGGAATGACTGCAACCATAGACAATCGGTACGTGCGCTGAAACGGGAATTTCCCCATCGAGAGCGAGATGTTTGATTGATTGTGTGGTGCCGATTTGGTTGTTAAGATCGGTTTCATCTTGCAGTTGATGGCGCGAGGCTAATTGCGACTGTTCAATCACGGCCATCTCCGCGTCGATCTCATCTTTGCGCAAATAGTTAACCAGCGGCGATGCTTCGCTCGGTGGCATAAAGACATCGACAAAAGGATAGGAATCGAGCAGCTGCTGGCTAGGCTTAATGCCAACCATGCAGCCCATCAGCGCGACGGTCCCTTTGGGGCGTTCTTTGCGCCATGGCTTTAAGCTGCCCAGCTTGCCGACGGCTCTGTCTTCTGCGCTTTGACGCACAACGCACGTGTTAAGCACAACCACGTCGGCTTCATCGAGCACGCTGGTTGGACCATAGCCGATTTTTTCGAGCTCGGCTGCAACATGGTTTGAGTCGGCAATATTCATCTGACAGCCCATGGTCCAAATATGATATTTTTGTTGGGCTTCGGACTGTTCGTCGGTGGCTAGTTCGTGGACGACGGTTTCGTCTGCGTTATGCTGATGGGGTCCGCGCACAGGCGCGGTTAAAGTGTGGTCTGTCATGGTCTCTCCTGTTGGCCGATGTACGTCGGACAGGTTAAATATAAATTGTATTTGAAACTGTGCAGGTGGCGCTGTTCAGCGCCACCTGCACAGTTTCAAATACCTAAATGTGATTTAGTTATAATAAATCAATCTCACCGCCAATCAAAAAAGTGGGTAGAACGTTCTACCCACTTTTTTGATTGGCGGTAGAGTCCTACTGCGCAACCACAACAAAAACGGTTGACCATCCATTGCGTCTTTATGCTCACAGGTCTGTGGCTGCTCGTTGATGTTGAATAACTACAAACTGCTAAGAGATGTATTGTAAAGATTTGACTGTCAACATAGCGCCTGTTTCTGGTATAATGCGATTATCCGTCCGCTAATCCACCCAAACTACAATCTATAAGGACCGCCCAAAAATTATCGAATTTTCGGTACGGCTCCACTCTACAAAGACTAGATCCTATGCTACAAAATTTCTTTCTTCGGCAAACGCCGGTCGAATCTGGGCTGACGCTGGCGATCACGCTGTTTACGGTGGCGCTGGTCATCTTTACACTGGTTTACCTCTATCAGTCCTGGATTCAGAATACAGAAGGGCTGACAAAAATTGCATCGCGTATTCGCTTTTTGTGGGTGCTTACTATTGTTTTTATGCTGGCCGCGCTCTACTCGTATAAGGTTTTATTGATCTATATTGCGTTTGTTTCCTTCTTGGCGCTAAAAGAATTCTTGTCGATTACACCTACTCGACGCACCGATAGGCGCGTATTGCTGTGGGCCTATCTATCGATTCCGATTCAATTCTTTTTTATCTGGATGGGTTGGTTTGAAGCGTTTATACTCTTTGTACCGATTCACGTCTTTCTGATCTTTCCTATGGTTATGATTATTATGGGGGACACCGAGGGATTTTTGCGGGCATGGAGCATGTTAGGGTGGGGCATTATTACCACTGTTTATACATTAGGATATCTAGCTGCTGTTTTAGTCTTACCTGTATTAGCGGATCGCGCGGCAGAGGGGATCGGTTTAGCACTCTTCCTTGTTGGCCTAGCGAAAATAAACCATGCAGCGCACTACATCTTTGGCCAACGTTTTTCGAACCCGGCGCTCTCTTTTAGCGTAAGCGAGACTCGCAACTGGGCAAGCCTTATAGGCGGCATTCTGATTACTATTCCGCTGGCGTGGCTGCTTGCCCCGCTCATCACGCCATTTGGTCGCCTGAACGCAATTTGGATCGGCGTACTAATCTCAATAAGCGGCTTCATTGGCTACATTATTTTGTCTGCAATCAAAACGTCACTCAACTTGCGCGACCGTGGCTCCATGACACCCGGCAGCGGCGGTGTGCTCAACCGCATCGACACCTTTGTTTATGCCGCGCCCCTTTATTTCTACATTGTGCGCTCTCTCTACTTTTAACTAACTCGATTTAACTAACCCGACTTGTTATGTGAGCCAATGGGAAAGTAGCGCTGGTTGAGTAGAATGCGGCTGCTGGCAGTCGTGTCCAAATCCAGCGGCTCTACCTAAAAAATCATAGAGCTCTTATTATGAAATTACTCCAAGCAATTCTGTTCATCATTCTCATCCGTCCACTGATATCGATTGTGATCGGAATGAATATACGGAACAGCCAAAATCTGCCACTGGCTGGCCCCGCAATTGTGGCGGCCAATCACAACAGCCATCTGGATACGCTAACGTTGATGTCCATCTGGCCGATACAAAAGGTACACTTAGTTCGTCCTGTTGCTGCGGCAGATTATTTCCTAAGCCATTGGCTGCTCGCGTGGCTCAGCCTGAACATCATGCACATTCTACCCATTGACCGCAAGCGCACGGATCCCAACGTGGATCCGCTAGCCGCACCGCGCAATGCACTGGATCAGGGAGAAATTTTGCTACTGTTCCCCGAAGGATCGCGCGGCGAACCAGAGCAGCGCAGCCGTTATAAAACGGGTATTGCGCGCCTAGTCGAGCAGCGCCCCGATACGCCAATTATTCCTGTTTTTATGCATGGGTTGGGCAAGTCGCTACCGCGTGGAGATTTCTGGTTGGTCCCATTCTTTGCGGATGCCGTGATCGGCGATCCGATCTACTGGCAGGGATCAATCGAGGAAACGATGGAGGCATATGAAACCGCTATGGAGACACTAGCCGAGGAGCTTGATATCCCTGAGTGGGAGTAGAAGAATGTGTCTGCTTTTGAGAGCAAGCGTTAGGGTTTGTGGCTTTGTTTTCGGGGCGATAATGTATGCACCTCACTTCTCCCTAGAGTGGGCTTAATAGTATCCACAAATGAAGGCCCTACTCCCTCGTCGCGGCAACCACCTCACGCACCAATTCCACCGACGTATATGGCATCGCATACTCGGGCAATTCCGTATCATCACCCATCGAAACAGCCTCATTTTGGAAAGACATGACGCTGCTTTTCGGGCTTTCCACATCGGACCCAACGTGGATCTCACGCACGTTGGCCGTCTGAATGATGTAGCGGGCATTGCGTGCATTGACCCCTACCGCGGGCATGATAATCAGATCTTCGCCCGCTTGTTTTTGCAGCAGGGCAATCATTTCTAGCCCGTCCATCGCCGTCAACGCTTGACCCGATGTTAGAATGCGATCCACGCCTAGTTCCAACAGATCGTCGAGCGCCTCCAGCGGATCGCGCGCCATGTCGAACGCACGGTGAAATGTCACCTGAAAAGGGCGAGCCAGATCAATCAACTCGGCAGTGCGTCTCTTGTCAACTCGACCATCCGGATTCAACATGCCAAAGACCACGCCCATCACCTTGTGCTGGTGCATAAAGGTCACATTGCGGCGCATGGCTTCGAACTCGCGCTCGGTGTACAGAAAATCACCACCACGCGGACGGATCATCACCATGGTATCGATGTCGAGCATCTCAGCCACCAGATCGATCATGCCTTGGCTGGGCGTCGTGCCGCCTTCGGTTAAGTTGTCGCATAGTTCGACACGCGTTGCGCCACCTTCTTGAGCCGCAACCGCCGAGTCGATTCCATTTAAGCAAATTTCAATTTGAATTGTCATATTAACCCCATAACCGAGCCGCAGGCTGAGCGATAGGCTTTGCTGATCTGATTGAAGCCAAAGACGGCGTCTGTCTAGCTACTGTGCGCCTGGCCCCTTCACAAACTGCCCCGACTTTGTGCCAAGATGCTTACCATCTTCTAGCGCCCGCGTGCCATTGACCCACACGTCGCGCACGCCCGTTGACAGTTGGTGTGGCTCCTCAAACGTTGCATGATCCGCAATGGTTTCGGGATCAAAAATGACAACATCTGCCTGTAATTTTTCGCGTAGTAAACCGCGGTCGCGGATAGATAAACGCTGTGCAGCCGCGCCGCTCATTTTGCGCACGGCATCTTCGAGCGAAATCACCTTCTCGTCGCGTACATAGCGACCCAGAATTCGCGTGAACGAACCGTATCCACGAGGGTGCGTTGGTCCGGTTGCCAGCGCCCATATGGGGTCAAAGCCACCTGCATCGGTGCCAATGGTGATCCACGGCTGTTGGAGCTTGGTGCGTACATTGTCTTCGTCCATCGAATAGAAAATGGACGCAATACGCTGCTCTTCGGACAAGAAGAGATCGACTACCGAATCGAACCACTCTTGATTGCGCATTTTGGCAATTTCGGTGAGCCGTACGCCAACATACTGCTGATTTTTGAGCTGACGTAAGCCAACGGGCATGATATTTTCTGGCCCGACTAGATCGGCTAACGCTTCCCACCCGCCGCTTGGTGCAAGTGTTTCGGCGCGCACTTTTTCACGCATTACCGGATCGCGCAGGTTGTCGAAAAATTTGCTGTCGGCGGCTGTCCACGGCGGCAGGATGGCGGAGAGTCCCGTTCCCATGGCAGGGTAGGGATAGATGTCGGCGGTGATGTCAAAACCAGCGGCGCGCTCGCTATTGATGCGCTCGATGACGGCTTCGAGCTTGTGCCAGTTGCGCTTGCCAGCGGCTTTTAAGTGGTAGATTTCAACGGGCAACTTTGCTCGCTTTCCGATCTCGATGGCTTCGTCTAGTCCTTCGAGTAGCTCGTCCGCCTCGGATCGGATGTGCGTAATATAGAGGCCATGGTATCGACTCACCACATCGCAGATCTTAACCAATTCGTTTGTATCCGCATAGGCAGTGGGTGGGTAAATGATGGCTTGCGAAACGCCCATTGCGCCATCTTCCATTGCCTCGGCCATAATGTTCTGCATGGCCGTCATCTGTTCGGTGGTTGGCTTGCCCATTGCCATGCCCATTACGTTGCGCCGCACGGTGCCGCCGCCCATAAATGAACCTACATTGGGCGTGACGCCGATTTCGGTCATGGTGTCGAGCCAATCGGCCCAACGGTTCCAGTTTGGCAGACGCTCGATCCACTCTTCGAGCTTGTAATCGACGACGCGCGATTTAAGGAATTCGAGGCTCTCTTCGCCGCCGTACGGAGCGGGGCACCAGCCTTCGCCCATGATTTCGGTGGTCACGCCTTGGGTGATCTTTGAGACGCAGCGATAGTCGGTCATCAGCGTAATGATCGAGTGGCTAAGAATGTCGATGAAGCCAGGACAAACGATCATGCCGCTGGCGTCGACAACTTCTTTTGCGTTTTCGTGTGGGATAGCGTCGGGAGGGGCGATTGCGCTAATTTGCTCGCCGGTGATGGCTACGTCGCCATAGAACCAAGGGTTGCCGGTACCGTCAACAATGCGGCCACCAACAATGAGGGTATCAAACATGTGTGCGTTCCAAGATTGAGGAATTTATAAGTGAGTAGTGAACAGTAAGTAGTGAACAGTCAATGCTATTAAGTGGAGGGTTTGCACTGCTCCTATCGGGTCGAGTGTCTGCAAAGCAGTCGCCTTAAGAGACCCGTTGGCTTACACTAAATAAATAGGGGTGGCTTCGTCGGGTCACGGACCCGACTAGAGCTTAATTTAATGACATTGAGTAAACAGTACCCATTAATCGAGTGTTATCGCTGTTGACTTCTTTTACTGTGTTTTTATTAGTTTGCGATAACTGGCATAAAGATTGTCGACTTTGAGTTGAAATGATTGTAAACCGTTAACCCGATTTGACCAAAGGCCTGGTCAATTTCGGTTGTGCGCTGAATTTCTGCTGCCGGATTTTCGGCGACTTTGTCCGCATCCCAACGCGTATAAACGGTGAGCGCAATATGGGCGTCATCGTTGGCGTAAAGGATGCCCGCATCGTTGCGCAGGCCGGACAGTGTACCCGTTTTGTGCGCGAAAGGTACGCCATCGGGCAGCAGGCAAGGCAGCCGATCGTTTATCTGTTGCTGGAGCAGTATGTGAAGCATTTCATCGCACGCCGCTCGATTGATAACTTCGCCACGAAAAATCATGCCGAGCAGCTTGGTCATATCTTCTGGGCTGCTGGTATCGTTCTTCGGGGTGGACTGGTAGGCGCGACCATCGCGCTTGGTGGCGAATTGTGCTTGAGGCTGCGTTAGGTTTGTCAGCACTTGGGTAGGATCAGCACCATCTTGCCCATAGATATCGGTAAAAATATCGCGGATCGTCATGCAAAGGTGAATATTTGGCAATCCTAGCTTGGCCATAAATGGTTCGATATTGCTGAGGCCAATGCGGTTGATGATCATGTCGGTCGCGGTGTTGTCGCTAATGATAATCATTAATGTGAGCAGGTCGCGAATGGTAATCTGTAGACCATCCTGCAAGAAGACGAGCACGCCGCTCGGCAAGTTCTTTTCGGCTAAGGTCAGTTCCCAGCGTTCGTCTAGTGACGTGCCCCGCTCGTAAAATTGGCGAAACGCTTCGCACATGACGGGAATTTTGAGCACGCTGCACATGGGAAAGAGTTGCTCAGCGTTGATGTTAATTGTATCGCCTGATTCAATGTGCTGAATCGAGACGCCGAATTCGGCATTTGTTGTGTCGATAATTTTGCGAATGCTCTTTTCTAGAGTCATGCTCTGCCTGTAACCTGAACGACCCATTTTGGATAGCGAACGCCGTTGTCTGGTGCCACGATGGCGATTGTTTCTGCAACACTTTCGACTGCTTTGGTTAAGATCGCCGCGGTAGTTGGCCCAACAACAAATCCAGCGTTGGCTTGATAGATATATTGTGCTAGTGGAAGCAGTGTGTCGGGATCTGCGTCAAACAAGTTCTCTTTGCCAATCGCATCGAGATCGGCAATGGGTGGCTTGGAGATCCATGCTAAATTGCGCATTCCTTCGACACGTTTTGAGCGATCACAAGTATTTTGCACGACGCGTAGCGCCACGTTTGTGTCTGATAGTGCATGGGCAAAGCCGGTTGATGTGCCACCTGATCCAAAGCCACACCAAATTTCTTGGACGTTTGGTATCTGAGCCAAAAGCTCGGGTGCTGTGAACTTTAAGTGAGAGCGCCAATTGTTCTCGTTGGTAAATTGCGATGGCCAGTAATATTTATCTGGCTCGTTGGCAAGCGTTTTTTCGAGAGCTTTGGTTGCTTCATCGGTACCACCATCTGCGAAAAACAGTTTGGCTCCGTAGTTAGTAAGCATCTGGCGTTTTTGCTCGGACAGCGATTTTGGGCTGTAGTTGTGATATTCGATATCGAGTTGCTGACAGACCCACGCAACGCCGATGCCGGTATTACCGCTTGTGCTCTCCGCAACAATCATGCCTGATTTGTAGTCACCCGTTAATAGAGCCTGATGCAGCATATGGGCGGCCGGTCGTACTTTAATGCTGCCCGACGGGTTTTCGCTTTCGAACTTAAGCCAAACAGCGCGTTCGGGCGCAATCTGCACTTGGCAAACTGGTGTATTGCCAACCTGTGGTACTATTTCTTTTTCCATTCGTTCTACCAACATTTTGTTGGTCAGAGGACAAACTTCTGTCTTCAATAGCTTTTCCTGCTTAATCTGCATGTGTATTTGGGTTACACGGGTTTTGTCTGAACTTAGCCAGCGGGTACAGTGGTAGCTAAGAATTAGGGGATAAGTAAAGTGATATTAGTGAGTTTATCATAAGGGTAAACTTAAGACTTTTTGGTTCCTCACGCTCCGCGTGGGGCACGATTCTTCATTAAGCTTACACTTATGGTTCGCATATAATTATTTCTGGCTCTTCGAGGTTGTATGTGGTTGACAAAACCGCAGGGCGCTCAAGCAACCCTGCGGTTTTGTCAACCACATACGATCCGAAAGAATCTTATTTTTCTTGCCGGAAATATTACAGATTGACAAGACACTTCTACTTCTCTGTTGCGGTTACCGATGTCATGGTGTCGCCTTGCTTGATTGCGTCGACGACATCTAGGCCAGAGGTAACCTTCCCAAAGACTGTGTGGTTGCCATCCAAATGTGATTGTGGCGCATGGGTAATGAAGAATTGGCTGCCGTTGGTGTTGGGCCCAGCATTTGCCATAGAGATAACGCCACGCTCATGTTTGAGTGGGTTGCCTGTGGTTTCACAGTTGAACTTGTAACCCGGGCCGCCACGACCGGAGCCGGTTGGGTCGCCACCTTGTACCATAAAGTTTGGGATGACACGATGGAATACGACACCATCATAGAAACCATCTTTGGTTAACGAAACAAAGTTGTTGACCGTATTTGGCGCATGTTCTGGATAGAGGTCAAGTTCGATTGTTCCAGCAGTAGTTTCCATGGTGATCTGATAGGTTTTACTGGCATCGATCTGCATTTCTGGGGCTGAGCTATATTGCTTTGACATAGTTAAAAATCCTTTTGGTGATGTGTTGTTTTGGGGTGAGTTGTCTAATTACGCTTTGATACTCGCGGTTACTGTTTGCATAAAATTGGACAATATTTGTAGTCCGGCTGTGTGGCTTTTCTCCGGGTGTGGCTGGATGCCCCATGCGCTTTTGTGACGCACAATACTTGGATAATCAATGCCATAATCAGTGGTTGCCAAGATAGTTGATGGGTCTTTTGCATCACAATAATAGCTGTGAGCGAAATACGCATATGTGCCATTGGGTACATTTTCGAGCAATGGATCAGAGTGCAGTGGATCTGTCTGCATTTGGTGTAGCTGGTTCCACCCAATTTGCGGTACACGCAGCGTGCGCTGCGCGTCTGTTGTGCCAGCCACTATTGGATCCACAATGGTGTTGGCAAAGCGGCGTACTTTGCCTGGGATGATGTGCAGACCCTCGTGTTGGCCCATCTCTTCGCTTTCGTCGAAAAGTAATTGCATGCCCACACATATTCCTAACAGTGGCAGCCCGGCTTCAACAGCATCTAGTAGCGGAGTCTCAAATCCTTGCCCGCGTATATTGTCGATGCTGTCTCCAAAAGCGCCTTGACCCGGCAAAACGATCGCGTTCCATTTGGTTAGATCAGTTGGCGCATCGACAATATCTATTGGTATCTTCAATGGCTCTGCGACTTTTTCGAAGGCTTTATAAACGCTGCGCAAGTTGCCAACACCGTAATTAAGAATAGCTATCATGAACAGTTAATCCGTCTTATTAGAGGAGATATTTCGGGCGATTTGTTCATTGATTTGTTCACCGAAGTTGTCCGAAGCGTCTCCCGCTGTACTGCTTTCATCCTTTCCAGTTGCAATGGTAAAATTGCGTACAAGGGCTGGTGGGAAACGTTTTTGCGAAATGGCGCTGGTCATGGCACGAATGCGTAATTCGGCCCGCTCGGATTCAACTGGATTTACCTCGCCATTGGCTACGGCCTCGTCGAAATCTGTCTCGTTTAGCACCGTTACGCGGCCATCTTTTGCAATCCACAAACCAAGAATTAGCCCGACAGATTGAAATGATTGCCCCTGTTTTTCTAGCTCCATGGTGATTGGTAAATAGCTGCCAATTGGATCATAAGTGGTCGAGAAATAGCGTTCGACGATCTGGTCCTCTTCGGCTAACCAAAAGCGAAACCAGATGTAGTCAGCGGCTGCTATTGTTTCTGGCTCTGCGCCTTGCAGTTTGACGGTTTTGACTATGGGCGTGTTTGGGCCCCACGTTGCGCGTTCGACCAGCATGTTGCCTGGCCATTCTGCTCGGTAATCTTTGATTGTCTCTTCAAATTGCCACTCGCCACTTTCTATGAGTCTGGCATGTTTCTTTTTTGTTACATTCACTGGATTTTGTTACTCACTGGCTATACAATATTGATAGTTCCAACCATTGTGTTGAGCACAGCAGATTATGGGTCTACAATTGCTGGATTAAGGCCAAACCAGAAAATAATTATACTGATTTTAGCGGTTTTCTAGAGTAGCTTGTGACCATACTGTATATTTAATTATTGGGAATGGCCTAATACTTTTTCACAACGGCGCGATAGGCAACTGGCTCGCGGAACTGGATCAACTGGCGCTCTTCGCGTACGTCGCGCACCCGATCCAGATCGATTGTTGCAACAGCGTAGCCCTCGCTTGGTTCGTCTAGCACCGTATATACTTCAGCACTTGGCCCCACGACAAGACTGTCACCGCCAAAGCGCATGGTTGGCTCTTCGCCTACTCGATTGGCTGCTGCGACAAAGAGCGCGTTTTCACAGGCACGGCTGATCAGGTGCGCGCGCCATGATTCACTCTGTTGTTCTTCCCAGTTGGCGCTCAATACAAGCAACTCTGCGCCTTCTAATGTTAGGCTGCGTGCTGATTCGGGGAAGGCCAAATCGCCACCAACCATCAGGCCAAAGCGCCCCCACTCTGCATCTACATTAACAAAGCGGAAGCCGTTACGGTAGACCTGTCGCTCTTCGCCTAGCAGATGAACTTTGCGATAATCTCCGGCAATGTCTCCTTCGGGGCCAAGACAAACAACGCCATTATAAAGTATGCTTTCAACTTTTTCTTTGACGACGAGACCAAAGACAATATGTGTTGAAAAATCGCTGGCTCGTTTTGCAAGGTAGTTTGTGGCGTGGCCGGGTATACGTTCTGCTAAGTCGGTGGCGCGCAACCCTAGCTCTGTTCCGGTATAGCTTAACTCTGGAAAGACAATAAGGTCGGTTTTTTGTTCGCTACAGATGCGCTCAACAAAGTCGCCCATTTTACGCAAATTTGCTTCAGAATCGGCTAACTTCGGGGCCATTTGAACCAACGCAATGGTGATCTCCCGTGGCATATCTTTCTGCTCCTACTATATCATGTATTTTATGTCATATGTTCTGCTACATGTGTAGCAAAATGAATTTCTTTCAGGTTATTACAATACAGTTAAAGTAGTATAGCACAGCAAAGAAAATTCACCATTTATCTACTTTATGCATTACAATAACAGAGATAAATCTTTATTCAGGAGCTAATAATCAGATGAAATTTTTTACGAAATGGCTGCGGGCAGCGTGGCCCGTCTTGCTTGTGGCGGCAATTATTATTGCGCTAGATCAATGGACCAAAGAGTGGGTGCGCAACACGATCGACAAATTTGATACCTATGTACCATTCCCCTCATTAAGCGATTATATTATGTTTCAGCACGTAGATAATTATGGTGCTGCATTTGGTATTTTGCAGAATCAACGTTTGTTGTTTGGCGTGATTGCGATTGCTGTTGCAGTGGCGATATTAGTTTATGTACTATATTTGCCGCTGAATCAATGGTTTGTACGCATTTTACTGGGGCTACAATTGGGCGGCGCGATTGGTAATTTAATTGATCGAGTTGTACAGGGGTATGTGACCGATTTTATCCTCACGGGCATCCCCGATGTTTGGTATATTCCTAACTACAATATTGCAGATAGCGCGATTGTAACGGGCGTAATCGGGCTTGGAATCTTTGTCATTATTGACGATGTTCGCCAGCATCGCTTAACCAAGGCGCTTGAATCTCAAAATGATACTGTTGATTCTACGTCTCCGTAGCATTTTTAAAAGCCCATGTCTATGATAAGCCCATGTCTATTAATGTAAAGGTGCAATCTCCTATCGAACCATCTCAAGTGCTCCACTTTATTGTTCCATCCGAGGCGCAGGGTCTTCGTTTAGATCGGTGGATTGTGGACGCCTTGAGCGTACACGGATCCAACTTAGACCCTGATGGGCCACATGATCCATCACGCGGCCCATCAATAGAATCATTTAGCCGCAGCCAGATCCAGCGCTGGATTAAGGATGGACAGGTTCTGGTTGATGACGCGCCAGCACGTTCTGCATTGAAGCTAGAATCAGCGCAGAAAGTTAGCGTGCAGCTCCCCGGTAAATCGACCGATGTTGCCTTGCTACCCGAAGCAATTCCCCTCGCAATCATTTACGAAGACGACAATCTACTAATTATCGACAAACCCGCGGGATTAGTCGTTCACCCTGCGCCGGGCCACGAAAGCGGAACACTGGTCAATGCTGTCTTGCATCACGCGCCTACGCTTGAAGGAATTGGTGGAGAACGTCGCCCGGGTATTGTACATCGTTTGGATAAGGATACCTCTGGCTTGATAGCCGTTGCCAAAAATGATTTGACGCACCGCTTTTTGCAAGAACAATTTCAGGCTCGTACAGTCTATAAAGAATATATCGCCTTGGTAGAGGGAACTGTTTCTCCTGAAAAGGGACGTATTTCGGCACCGATTGGGCGACATCCAACACAGCGTAAGCGCCAAGCAATTTTGCCCGTAAATCCAAATACTGGGGAAACGAAGGGACGCAAAGCCGTAACGGATTACGAAGTAATTAGCGTTTATAATGGGCGATCTCTTGATGGTGCTGGGGTGACCAATTTTACTTTAGCGCGCTTAATTCTGCATACTGGGCGCACCCACCAGATTCGTGTGCATATGGCGTGGCGCAAAAATCCTGTTGTTGGTGATACTACCTATGGATATCGAAAGAAACGTCTTCCTCTAAGCCGACAGTTTTTGCATGCACATCGCCTGCGGCTGCGCTTACCAGATTCAGAAACCGAGCGCGAGTTTATTTCACCACTGCCCCACGATCTGCAATGTACGCTAGATAGTTTGGCTGAGCCTGAGTAAGTTCGAGTAAGCGCGTGGTTTGTTCCCCATAAATATCTAAGATGGCCGCAAGCTAATCCAAAATGTTGCTGGTATTAGGACAATTATTTTCTGGGTTCACTTATATCCTCTCCTCACACAGAGAACCTATTAAAAAGTAAGTATACAAACTCGACCCAACCCAACTAGAACCAAACAAAATTGAAATAGGAATAACATATATGTCGAATTTAAAGCAGGATGCCCTGGATTATCATGCTGGTCGCCGACCGGGCAAACTAAAAATTTCTGCAACAAAGCCCATGTCTACGCAGCAGGATCTGTCGCTAGCTTACTCACCTGGTGTGGCATATCCTGTTTTGGAAATATCCGAGGAGGCTGACTTAGCCTATGAGTATACCTCAAAAGGCAATTTGGTTGCGGTAATCAGCAATGGTTCGGCTATTTTAGGCTTAGGAAATCTAGGCGCACTGGCATCAAAGCCAGTAATGGAAGGTAAGGCTGTTCTTTTCAAGCGCTTTGCAGACATTGACGTTTTTGATATTGAAGTCGATACCGAAGATCAAGATGAAATCATTAAATTTTGTAAGCTGATTAGTAAAACTTTTGGCGGCATTAATCTTGAAGATATAAAAGCCCCTGAATGCTTTCATATTGAACGCGAACTACAAAAACTGTGCGACATTCCTGTCTTTCATGATGACCAACATGGAACGGCAATCATCTCCGGTGCTGGGCTGATCAATGCTTGTGAACTGGTTGAAAAAGATATTAAAGATGTAAAGATTGTGATCAATGGTGCTGGGGCTGCTGGGATTGCTTCTGCGGAGTTTTACATCGCACTGGGCGCAACCAAAGAGAACATCATCATGTGCGATTCGCGCGGCGTGATCCACGCTTGGCGTGAAGATGGCATGAATGAATATAAAGCCGAATATATGGTGACGACAGAAGCGCGCACCTTGGCAGAAGCAATGGTTGGGACGGATGTGTTTATGGGGCTTTCTGCACCCAATAGCGTGACGCGCGAGATGGTGCGCAGCATGAATCGCGACCCCATCATTTTTGCTATGGCAAATCCCGATCCCGAAATTACCTATGAGGAAGTGCAAGCGGCACGCTCTGACGTAATCTTTGGAACAGGACGTAGCGATTATCCGAACCAAGTGAATAATGTGCTGGGCTTCCCGTTCATCTTTCGCGGTGCGCTCGATGTGCGCGCGCGGTCGATCAATATGGAAATGAAGATTGCCGCGGCCAAGGCGTTGGCTAATCTGGCTAAAGAAGATGTGCCTGATGGCGTGATGCGCGCGTATGGACTGACATCGCTTCGCTTTGGGCGCGAATATATCATCCCCAAACCGCTTGATCCGCGCGTGCTGATGTGGGTTGCACCAGCCGTTGCGAAAGTCGCCATGGAAACCGGAGTCGCACGTAAAGAGATCAAGATCGATTCTTATCTCGATCAGCTTGCAGGTCGTATGGGGAAGAGTGCGCAGGTTATGCGCACAATGGAATTAAAGGCTAAACAAAATCCTAAGCGCCTTGTCTTCGCAGAAGGGGAGAACCCCAAAATTATTCGAGCCGCCTCGGCTTTAGTCTCCCAAGGGATTGCCGCGCCAATTCTGCTGGGTCGACCTGAAGAGATTACCGAACAGTGCAAACAATTGGGCTTGAACTTTAGCTTTGATATTGTTTCACCACAGCAGTCAGACAAGCGTCGGACTTATGCGCAAGCATTTTATGAACAACGTCAACGGTCGGGCGTTTCGCTCGCCCATTCGCGTGAGTTGATGCGCAGCGCGAATTACTTTGGGTTAATGATGGTTGAACACGGCGATGCTGATGCCTTTATTTCTGGCCTTACCTTTAATTATCCTGACGTATTGGGGCCAGCGCTTCAAGTAATTGGTCCACAGGAGGACCGATGGGTAAGCGGTGTCTACTTGATGCTGGTTGAAGAGAAGACCTATTTCTTTACTGATGCATCCGTCATCATTGATCCAACTGAAGATCAGCTAGCAGCAATTGCGTTAAATGCTGCCGACCTCGCTGAACGCTTCGACGTTGAGCCACGAATAGCCATGTTGAGTTTTTCGAACTTTGGTAGCGTTCGGCATCCTCAATCCCAAAAAGTGCAACGCGCCACGCAAATCGTTAAAAAGCAGAGACCAGACTTGCAGGTCGATGGCGAAATGCAGGCCGACACAGCGGTTGTGCCAGAGTTAATGAAGCTGAATTATCCTTTTAGCCAGGTAAAAGGGCCAAATGTGCTGGTTTTTCCTGATTTGGCCGCTGCTAATACATCCTATAAATTGTTAAGTCGACTCGGGAATGCAGAAGCAATTGGTCCAATTCTTGTTGGGATGAGTAAACCCGTTCATATCTTAGAAATGGGTGCAGATGTACGTGACATCGTGAATGTATCGATTTTAGCGGTTGTTGATGCCCAGCATGAGGAGTAATTAACATATTTTTTAAAAACGCATTTTATTTCAGCAATTCCCGCAAACCTCTCATCATCCCGTTGCTGAGGCAGTCATGTGAACGTAAATTTTGCAGAAAATAAGCAAAAAGTACTGTCCGAAGCCAGAGATGTGACTGTTCGAGCTAAATCAGCCCCAATTTGAGGGGAAAACTTGTCAAAAATTTGCGTAGAATATGTGATTTCCCCTTGAAAACGCCGAAAATCAGCTATTTTTTGTAGCATAGGCGGGGTTGCGGGAATTGCTGATTTTATTTGCAAATTTTAATCGCCTGACTATCACTGTCAAAACAGTGATAGTCAGGCGATTTTTTTTATGCAAAAATATAGATCTATACAATACAATCGAAAGAATTTAGTAACATTTGGAAAAGATATTCTGGTATACACTTAGGCTTGATTCACGGCAAATAGCGCAAAATGAAACCCATAACTCATCCATGATAGTGTTGGTCATTCAACCAATTCATGTACCTCGATTAATAAAATAATCTATATTGCCTTCACACGATTGATCACGACCGTATTTTGCCACTGAAAAAGGTCAGATCGTGGAGATTCGTTCATAAGAATTAATTTTTCTATAGATTAATTTAGCAAAGATTAATTGCACTTCTTCAAACGAATTTTACATAGGTCTGTAGATTGTTTTCTGCAACCGCACCAAAATACTCAGGACACTCTGATTACATGGATTCGCAAATCTCAGCCCAGTTACTATCAAATCACAACATCATGCATATTACCACGAATCAACAACTCTTAACGACAGATGTTGGTGGTGATAGTAACTTAATCAAGCTGGTTTTTTCTCGAAGAAGACAACCAACTACTAGCCGCCGTAATCTTAGACGCCGAGGCAAACCTGCGGTAACGAATATTTCTTTATTTGAGTTGCTTCCTGAACTTTCGCAGGTTAACCCTCACCTGCAAAATGTGCTTCAGGGGTTAGAATCGGACGTGTCGATCAAAGGCATTGGAATTGTTTCACCGATTGAAACCACGCATTATGTAGACATGAATATTGTCAGCCGCTACTCAGAGGGTGAAGAGTTTGAGGGCTTGTCTATTTTGTTGGAGGACGTTACCCAAAGTTACTTGCTGAATGAAAAGGTTGAAAATCTTGAGACGAAGTTAAAGCTGGTTCAATCACAGCTAGATATGGCGACGCATGAGCTAGGTACGCCACTCACGCTAATTTCTGGCTATGCTGAGATTCTTTATGAAATTTGTGAAGAAGTGGGCCTAACACCGCAACAGATGCAATGTTTGGAGTTGATCAACAAAAATGTGGATGAATTACACGTTATTGTGAATAATCTGTTTGATATTGTCTATGCAGAATCGGGCGAATTGCAGCTAACAACAACGCCTGTACCGCTAGGGAATTTGCTTAAAACCGTGGGCCATGAGCTACAGTCACGGGTTTTAGCAAAGTCACAATACTTAGAGCTTGAAATCGAGCCGGGTTTGCCGCCTGTTTTATGTGATCCCACACGGGTTACGCAGGTGATGAAAAACTTGATTGTAAATGCCTGTAATTTTAGCCCAAATGGTAGCTCGATCCGTGTATTGCTTACCACCATGGATGAAGTTGGTTACATCAAATTTTCTGTTGAAGATCACGGCATTAATATTCCTGAGGATGAGCAAGAGACCATTTTCGATCAGTTTTATCGTTCTAAATATGCAGAGCAGAGCCGCTCGGGAAATGCTGGATTAGGGTTGCACATTGCGCAAATTTTGATTGAATTGCATGATGGTGAAATCTGGTGCAACAGTAATCCAGATGGCCCTGGCAGTACATTTCATTTTACGCTACCTACTGCCGACCGATTATCTGCTGATGAGTGGGATGGTGCATTTGACCAGGATCCACTTCTTTATAACAGTGTTCGTTATAGCAACGGACGCTAAGTTTTATAGAGGGTGTTTGATGTACTCTCAATAAATTTTGATCCACTCAATTTCTAGCCTCTCCTCTTTTTCCACACTAACAACTCCATGACGTATCTGCCCCCGCGGCGTGACCACCATGTACTGATTGTCTATCCAGATAACGAGCCCAAGTGGACCACGTGGTGGGGTGTTACAATCTAATATCAATTTATCGTCGATGAAAAAGCGTGCTTTACGCTGCCGCCACTCAATGCGGTAGGTGTGCCACTCGCTCATCGGCTGCTGGATCATGGCCTCGCTTACGTTAATTGCACGTTGGGCAATGGGCCACAGCGCGCGATAGATCGGCCTGATATGCATGAGCGGGATCGCAAAGGGTGCAGTGGGCAACAAGCAGAGAAATGGCGCAGTTTGCGCATCAATTGTGGCCGCTTTCCACCCATAGCCGGGTCGATCCAGCGCTAGGCACATATTGGATGGTGGCGAGGCGTAAAAGAACCAGAGTGCGCGCGGCAGGGCGGGTCGACGTGCGTCGGTCATCATAAATGGATCATTCCAGAAGCCAAATCCTGCGGTTCCGGTTAAGTGCTGCGCTGCGACATCTCCTGTAGACATAGCTTCGTGCGAAAAGCGCGTGCGGATAGTGAATGTGAGCGGTGGCCGCCACAAAAAATCTCGCCGATGAAGGCTTTGATAATCATCAATCTGGGCATTCGCATAGCCAACAGAATGGTTATTGTCCGCTCTGTTTTGTTTGGCCAGCCGCAAAATGCCGTTGGCAACCTCAACATGACCACCCCCAACTGCAATCTGCTGCCACGAGCTATCTAGCCTATCTTCGAAAGTAACCAGCATCGCTACGCATCTGCCTTTGCTACAACAATCGAAACCTGCGTACGGCCATCTTCATGCATAAGAAATTCCGCGTGCAGATTGGCCTGCGCCAATCGCTGGCAAACTGCGTCGCGCATTTCTTTCGTTGGTTTTCCATAAAATAGGGGGAGCTCTTGCAACCACGGATAATCAATTGTTGTCCACAGCCCAACGATGATTAGTCGACCATCTGGTGCCAAAACTCGACGACATTCTTGCAGCGTGCTGCGATCAAGTATGTATGGCGCGGGGAAGGTAGAAATGATTGTGTCGAAACTAGCGGTTGCGTACGGAATGTTTTGCGCGCTGGCCCGTACGCGGGGGACAGCAAGCTGCTGGCATTTTAGCTTTTTGTCCGTTACTTGGTGCATGGCGGAAGATAGCTCTAACCCGTATAGTTTATGATCGGCCTTTTGTGCTAGGGTGATCAGCAATTCGCCTGTGCCAAAACCAAGTTCGAGCGTACGTCCCGTTTGCATCTTTCGCATATAGAGCAGTGATGCTTCTCGCCAGCGAGACCAACGCCCACCGCTCACAACCCAGCTAACGAGATCATAGCTCCACGCTAATTCGTGATAAAGCCGTTCGCACGCCCACGCGTATGCCCGCTCTAGCCAACTCCTTTTCTGATTCTCTACTTTTCGACCCTGATTCATCTCGAATTTTGCATCCTTATGTACAAGCCATTACACTAAAAAATGTGCGATCTACCTAATTGCCATAAAAGTACATTTTACTCGACTTTCTTATTGTTAGACAGAAGAGCCACTATAAGGTATTTAATTTTATGTATGAAGTGTTATTTTTGGCTGCTATATTTGTAGCGCTTATGTTTATTTACTGGCTTGCGAATCTGGCAGAAAAGGATCGTATAAAGAATGAAACTAGCAGCGGTCCGCTGGCTGTAGTTAGCTACAGTATTATCTTTGTAATTTACTTGGTTATGTTTGTTATCGGGGCTGTGCTGCAATTTGTCATTTTTAGGGCTCAGAACCAATCATACGTGTTGAATGGAATTGACGGTGCGCCTGCCGAAATAGAGGCTTTCCTAACTGGAGTGGCCTCAGCCCCTTTGCTCGCCGTCGGCTTTTGGCTTCCGGCTTTGCTCGGCATGTTGCTATTATTACCGCCCGTGCGACGACTTATTTCAAAGTTTACGGATATTAATCCGGCCAGCCCCGTCCACGCGATCAGTTTGTCGCTTACCATGTTGATTCTTATCAATCTTGCTGCAACGCTTGGTTTGGGCCTAGAGAATCTGACCGGTACGTTGGAACAGGCAGAGGAAATAAGTGGTCAAGAACCGGATCTAATAGGAACACTCTGGACGCAGCAGATTCTCACCGCGTTGTTGGGAATTGTAGGCGTGGGCTGGCTTTCGCGTCGCAACTGGGGCGAAACAATGGCTCGATTGGGCATTGTGCGCCCAACGGGTCAACAGGTACTAATTGGTATTGGCCTAGGGCTGATTATGATTCCGGTTGTGGCGGGGCTTGAGGCGCTGATGAGAGTTATGGGCTTTTCTGCTAATCAAGATGTGGAAGCGCTTACGGAGCAGCTTTTGGGTGGACTTTTCGAGACCCCATTCGGCATTATCACACTGGGCGCTTCGGCAGCCCTGGGTGAGGAGACGATCTTCCGGGGCGCGGCACAACCACGCTTCGGTCTTGTTCTTACGTCCTTACTCTTTGCAATCGTACACAGTAATTATGGACTCTCGTTTAGCACGTTGATTGTCTTTGCGTTGGGTATGGTTCTGGGGTGGGTGCGTCTGCGCCACAATACAACCACAAGCATGATCATGCATGGAGTTTACAACTCATCGCTTGGATTGCTTGTGTATCTTGGCACAAATTTCTTCGAGCTTTAATATGGATGGACCACCCGCGTCTCCTCAAAGTGATGATCAAACCAGCGTTGAGGATCTGCGCGCGGCAGTGCGTCAATTTGTCGCCGCACGCGAATGGGATCAATTTCACACGCCAAAAAATCTCGCCATGAGCATCGCCATCGAAGCCGCTGAAATTATGGAACATTTTCAGTGGCTCGATGGCGATGCGAGCCGCGAGTACGTGCTGGATGTGAAACAAAAGGCTCAAGTGGCGGATGAATTAGCCGATGTGCTGATTTACGCGCTCTGCTTTGCCAATAGTTGCGATATCGATGTTAGTCAAGCGATCCGTGCGAAGTTGGCGCATAGCGAAACGCGTTATCCACCCGAAAAGAAAGGGTTACCCATCAAAAAATAGACTACGCCCCATCAGCCGCCCACTGCATCGTGTACAATCCAAAATATCTTCCCTGCTTTTCAAGCAGCTCATTGTGTGACCCCACCTCCACAATCTCGCCCTTATCCATCACTACAATCTTATCCGAATTGACAATCGTATTGAGCCGATGTGCAATCACAAAACTGGTGCGATTCTGCATTAGCGTATCCAGCGCCTCTTGGATCACGCGCTCCGTTGCCGTGTCCACACTGCTGGTCGCTTCATCCAAAATCAGCACTCGCGGATTCGCCAGCAGCGCCCGCGCAAACGAAACCAGTTGACGCTGTCCCACACTTAAATTGACCCCATTCTCGCCAGCGTCCGTCTCGTAGCCATCATTCAAGCGCATAATAAAATCGTGCGCTCCCACTGTCTTGGCCGCTGCAAAAACTTCCTCATCCGTTGCATCCAGCCGACCGTAGCGCAGATTCTCTAGGATCGAACCGCCAAACAAAAACGTATCTTGCAGCACAATGCCCAACTGCGAACGCAAACTTTCCTGCGACACCTCGCGAATATCGTGGCCATCGATCTTTAGCGACCCTCTTGTCACATCAAAGAAGCGCACAATCAAGCGGATCATCGTGCTCTTGCCTGCACCCGTCTCGCCGACCAACGCCACCCGTTCACCCGGCTGCGCCTGTAAATTGATCCCCTTTAGAACGGGCTCCCCCTCTTTATAACTGAAGCCCACATCATCAAAATCAACCTGACCCGAAATCGGCGGCAAAATACCTTTCCCATCCACCATCGATGGATCCGTATCCAGCAAATTGAAGATCCGCTCGCAGCCCGCCATCGTCGCCTGAAACGTATTAAAGCGTTGCGCCATCTCGCGAATAGGCTCAAAGAAGCGCTCCAAATAGAGTACAAAGGCCACCAGCGTCCCCGCCGTCACCGCATCACCCATCACAAGCCAGCCGCCATAGCCAACCACCAGCGCAACCGACAGCGAGCCTACAAAATCCACCCCTGGAAAAAAGATCGCCGTCAGCCGTGTCGACTCAATATTTGCATCAAAAAAGGAGCCATTCAAATCGCTAAAATATTGCCAATTCCGATCCTCGCGCGTAAAACTTTTCGTCACCCGAATCCCCGAAATCGACTCATTCAAATAGCCATTAATCAGCGATAGCCGCGTGCGCGCCGCCCGATAGAGCAACCGCACCCGCTTGCGCCAATAATTTGTCAACGCAACCATTGGCAACAACGTCGCCAGCGACACCAGCGCCAACTGCCAGTTCATTGCAAACATAGCGATGATGATCCCAAAGAAGATAAAGATTGAGCGCGCCATGCCCGTAATCGACCACGTCACAAAATCTTGCAGCACACCCACATCACTAATTAGGCGGCTCATTAAGCGCCCGACGCTATAATTGTTGTGGAAATCCAGCGTTAACGAATGCAAATGCGAAAAAAGCTGGCTGCGCATATCCGCAACCACCCGCGTGCCCGCATAGGCCATCAGCCGAATGCGCACTCGACCCATCAACCACTCACCCACGCCCGCCCCAATAAACAGCACCGTCCACCAACGCAGCGTCTCCATCGACTGCGCACGGATGCCATCGTCAATCGCCTTGCCGATCATCCACGGCATTGCCACACTCAAAGTCGACGCAATCGACATTGACGCCACTGCCCAAAACAGCTCACGCCGATACGGATTCAAATAGCGCAGTAGCCGCACTAACATCGCGCCATCGCCCACATTGCGCTGTAAATCCTCATCTTCGTCCTCATCCGGTAGCAGATCGCGCACCCGATCCTCGCGTGAGCGACGCTCCTGCTCTTCCATACTCAAGCGCGCCCCAAAAAGCCATTCCCGCTTATTGTCATCCACTCCGCGCGCTTTGCTCTGCGTGTAGCTGCCCTGTGCAAGATAGCTTGGCGCAAGATTAATGGCGCTTTTTGGCTCCGAAGAGGGCACACTCTTTTCCGATTCTTTACTGACTGTCGTACCATTTTTATTCTGATTCATTGTTTTGTTCCACTTAGCGCAATCGGCTAGGGTTGCACACGCTCGCTGCTGTTGTATCCATATTTGTTTACCATTTTTCGAAATCCCCGTACGGGCATGATATATTGCGCCCGATATTGTACGGGCGTGATACATCGTGCCCAATATTTAATATCCTGATAATATTGCCAATTCCCGACACGAATCCCATGGGATGGGCACGATATATCGTGCCCCTACGATTTCTATCGAATCCTCAAGGGGGCTAGAATAATGGCATCGTTCACCACTTTTCGAAACCCTCGTACGGGCATCATATATCGTGCCCAACACTGAACATCTCTATAACATTGCCAATGCCCGGCGCGAATCTCACGGGACGGGCATGATATATCGTGCCCCTACGAATTTCACCGAATCTCTGTAGGGGCTGGCATGATGGAATCGTCCACCATTTTCGAATCCCTCGTACGGGCAAGATATATCGTGCCCAACACTAAACATCTCTATAACATTGCCAATGCCCGGCGCGAATCTCACGGGACGGGCATGATACATCGTGCCCAATATTTAATATCCTGATAATATCGCCAATTCCCGACACGAATCTCACGGGACGGGCATGATATATCGTGCCCCTACGATTCCTATCGAATCCTCAAGGGGGGCTAGAATAATGGCATCGTTCACCACTTTTCGAAATCCCCGTACGGGCATGATATATCGTGGCTAACACCGAATATCCCTATAACATTGCCAATTCTCGGCGCGAATCCCATAGGATGGGCACGATATATCGTGCCCCTACTCTCGTCTATCCATCCGAGATCACCACGTTGCCTTGCAGCTCTTCCTGATCCTTTAATTGCAAATCATAAATCTCGCGATACAGCCCATCTAACGCCAGCAACTCATCATGTGTCCCGCGCTCGGCAATGCGACCTTCGTCCAGCACCAAGATTGTGTCGGCCTCTTTTAACGACAGCAGCCGCTGCGCAATGATAAAGGTTGTACGCTTCTGCATGAGCACATCCAAAGCCTGCTGGATCAAGTGCTCCGTTTCGGTATCGACCGCGCTGGTGGAATCATCTAGAATTAAGATAGACGGATCCATCAGCAGCGCACGCGCAATCGCGATTCGCTGCTTTTGCCCACCGCTCAACGTTACGCCACGTTCCCCTACATTTGTGGCGTACCCCTCGGGAAAGTCGACAATAAAATTGTGGGCACAGGCCGCTTTAGCCGCTTCTTCAATCTCTGCTAGATCCGCTTCTGGACGACCATATGCAATGTTTTCGGCAATGGTGCTGCTAAAGAGAAATGGCTCTTGTAGTACTAGCCCAATACTCTTGCGCAGACTCTGTAAATTTAGCGTGCGAATATCCATGCCGTCGATTAGCACGCGCCCGGCGATTGGATCGTAAAAACGGGGCAGCAAATTGATGATCGATGACTTGCCCGAACCGGTTGGCCCGATCAGCGCAATAACTTGGCCTGCTTTGGCCGAAAAGTTGATATCTTGCAGAATGGGTTCGCCTTTTTTATAAGCAAAACTAACCGATTCGAAGGTAACATCCCCGCGTGGACTTTCTAAAACTTTGGCACTTTCTGGCTCGATAATGTCGTTGGCTGTATCGATAATTTCGAAGACACGCGTTGCGCTCGCTCCGGCAGTTGCTGCAAGACTGACCAGAAAGCCTAACCGCAGCACAGGTCCATTGAGCATGAGCACGTACGAGATTACGGCAAAGAGTGAACCTACTGTAATATCGCCACGTAGCGCCATGGGGCCGCCAAACCACAGCAGCAGCAAGACAGCAATTGCAACGATAAAGGAAAAGAGCGGCCAATAGTTAGACCACATCTGAATTGCCTTATAACGTTGTTTAAACCACCCTTCATTTTCAGCTTCGAACTTTTCGATCTCGTATGATTCGCGCGCAAAAGCTTTGACGACTCCAATGCCTGTCATGCTCTCTTGCATGGCTGCGGAAAGGACGCCCATCTGCTCTTGGATCTGCTTAAAGCGAGGGCGAATGCGCGTACCAAATTGCATGGTGGCAACAATTAGCACCGCAAGCGGCGCGAGGACATAGAGTGCAAGCTGCGCATTCTCTAAAAAGAGCGCTACAACAACGCCGACTAACAGGATCAGTACGGCAGCTAAGTCCATCAGACCGATGCCCGTGAATCGCTCGGTCTCGGTGATATCGCTGGTGGCGCGGCTCATCAGATCGCCTGTTTGTGCCTTATCATGGAACGAGAATGAGAGGGTCTGAACGCTTTGAAAGAAGCTGTTGCGTATATCGTACGCCACACGGTGGCTGAGCCATTCGCCGAAGAAGCGCTGTCCAAAAGCCGCCACGCCACGAATGACTGCGATGAGGAGAATCAACCCCGCCGCGTAAAAAAGGCCGGTTGCCTCGCCCGATGTAACGCCTTCGTCGATTGCTGTTTTGATAATCTGGGGGATAAACAGATTCAATAGTGCTGCGCCCATCATAGAAATGTAGGCAATGAATACCTGTGGTTTGTATGGACTTAGGTATCCAAAAAGTCGTCTATACGTACCGTGGTTGCTGTTCATGAAAGTAGGTCATCCTTGGAAAAGTAAAAGATTAAAAGGTGTGAAAAGTTGAAAGGTTGCAGGATTGAAAAGTTGTGAGCGGACCATGGTGCAATATGACTTTCACACATTACCACCTTGCCCTTTTCAACTCTTCTCCTTTTCTCGATAATGATATTTATATACGGTCTCAAAGCCATACCGTGTGTAAAGTTTTTGGGCTGGGCTGTTGCTGACCATCACTTGTAGGTACGCGTTGGTTGCGCCATGTTTGGTACCCCAAGTGGCAAGCCCACATAAAAGAGCAGATGCTAAACCGCGCCGCCGCGCTGCTGGTTTGGTTGCCATGCAAAAAATGCCGAGCCAGTCGCGCTCGACAACGCCTAGCCCTAATGCATCGGGTGAGAGATGCTCTGCTGATGCGTGTGTAGAGGAGGTGCTGATAGACGCAAAGCCGGTGAGCGGTGTGATGCGCTGTAAGATGCCGCGCCGCACATGGCTTGCGTGGTCGTTTAATGTTTCTGCCTGACAATAACTTTCGAACCAAGCGTCATTGAGTTGATGGGTGATAGTAACTTTGTTGCCGTGATCTGCTTCAATCTTTTCTAGCCCGTTGTTGGCAAGAATTTTGTCGATTGTCGTAATTTGCACGTTGGTCAACGCATCATGGGTATAGCCTTTTTGGGCCAAAATTTGGTCAAGGTTGCTTGGTTGCGCGACAGGACATATTTGAAAACGTGCGGGTAGGTTGCGCTCGTCGTAGAAGGCTTCGACGGTTGCGAGGCGCTCGTCTATTTCTGGCTGATTTGACTGCGTGTGGGGTGGGGCCAAATTGGGCCAAACGGAGTTTGCTCGGCGAGTGACGCCGTCTGTGTAGCGTAGCCGCCAGCCGTCTACAGTTTGGGTTGTGCGGGCAGGCCATGCGTTTGCAGCGGCTTCTTCGAGTTGATAGATAAGATGCTGATTTTTATTCATTGTGTATAGTTTGAGGAAGTTCAAGAGTTCGTATTCTGAAACGAATATGATACACTCATTCATTATGGCTAGAGCAAAATCCAACTCATCTAAAAAAGAAAAAGCACGCGGTAGGTCTGCGAAAAAGGGTGCTTCGAAACGTTCATCAAAGTCATTTTCGAAAGCGGCTGGAAAGAATCGTGGTCAGGCAACAAAGGGTAGATCATCGCACAAAAGCGGAGCAAGATCAAACGCGCAAAAATCTTCTGCGTCCGAATCGGCTATGCCGCAGTCTGTCGAGATGCCAATGCCCGATCTGCCACCTAAGCTTTACGAGACTGGGCCTTATCAACTGTTGGATAGCGGCAATATGCGCAAGTTAGAGCGTTTTGGCAACTATATTCTCATTCGGCCTGCGCCTCAGGCAATTTGGCCGCCGCAGCTTCAGGGTGGCGACTGGGGGCGAGCGGATGCCGTTTTTACACGGGACGAAGAGGGGGCTGGGCAGTGGGAGTGGCGCAATAAGATTTCGCGCGATTTTGATGTGATGTACAGCGATATTTCGTTCCAGATTAAGTTGACAAATTTTGGGCATACGGGACTTTTCCCCGAGCAGATTGATAACTGGATGTGGATCCGTGAGCAGATCCGGAGCCGGATGGCGCGCACGAATAATGCGAATTTGCACGTGTTGAATCTGTTTGCTTATACGGGCGGCAGCACGCTGGCCGCAAGCCAAGCAGGCGCGCACGTTGTACATGTGGATGCTGCGAAGGGCGTGGTGGATTGGGCGCGCAAAAACGCGCGGCTGTGCCGTTTAGACGAACGTCCGATCCGCTGGATTGTGGATGATGCGATGAAGTTTATGGAACGCGAGATCCGGCGCGAGCACAAATATGAGGGGATCATTTTTGATCCGCCAACTTTTGGGCGTGGGCCGAAGGGCGAGGTCTTTAAGATTGAGGCACAGCTAAAAGATCTGATGGAGATGACGAAGCAGCTTCTTTCTCACCGCGCACTCTTTGTGGTTTATAGCTGTCATACACCTGGCTTTACGCCAATTACGATGCAAAATCAACTGGCACCAATTGGGGCCGCGCGCGGTGGGCGGATCGACACGGGCGAGATGACAGTAATGGACAGCCGTGGGCGGCAATTGCCCAGTGGTGTGTACGCGCGTTGGCTGGCTCGGGATGCGGTTGAGCATGAGGAATCGATGGCAGAACAAGCCGAGAAGAAGAGCAAGAAAGAAGCTGAGAAGAAAGAATAATAGTTACAATGGTTTAAGCTCAACTGGAAATAATTGAATGTCATCAAGCTTTATTATCTCTGTTTTACTGATTGCCACACTGACATTGAGCGGCTGTACTGCAATCAACATTCCGACGAACATCGCAGCAAATGATCAACCTATACCAGCCATAGAAACGGGCGCATCCACTAGTGATAGTGATGCGCCCGTTTCTAGTGATAAGGGGGATAAGGCTGTTGGGGATAACCCTATTAAAGAACAATCGGTACAGCTAATCCCGCTGGCTGGACCACTTGCTACGCGCGACGCCGAGATTTCTGCTATGGCATGGTATGGCGATCAGCTTGTGCTTGTGCCGCAGTTCCCGAGCAAATTTGCGAATAGTTTATATACGCTTACCAGAAGCGACATCAAGGCGTTTCTAGACGGCACACTTGCTGGACCGCTTACGCCCGCGCCTATTCCGTTGGATGCAGGAAATTTAGGGCAAGAGATCTACCGCTATCAAGGATTTGAAGCGATTACTTTTGTGGGCGACCGAGTTTTTCTGACGATTGAGGCGGGCGGCCTAAATGAAACGATCAGCTATTTGGTTGGCGGCACGATTGCGCCTGATTTAAGCGAGATCGTATTGGATACAGAAAATGTAGCGCAGATTTTACCGCAAGCTGCTATGGGCAATACGGGTGATGAGACGCTGGTTGCTGATGGCGAACGGCTGCTGACGATTTATGAAGCGAATGGCGTCAACGTGAATACGCTGCCCATTGCGCATGTTTTTGGTCTTGACCTGTCGGAGCAAGGCGTGACGCGTTTCCCGAATATTGAGTATCGCATTACGGATGCGACGGCGGTTGACGGGGCGGGTAACTTTTGGGCAATCAACTACTTTTTTCCTGGTGATCAGGAGAAGTATCAACCATTTACACCTGAACCGCTGCGCACACAGTTTGGTGCAGGTCCGTCGCACGAGGTGTTGATTACGGTTGAGCGGCTTGTTGAATTTCATATTGGCGAAGAGGGGATTGTCCTGACGGAGAAAGCACCGATTCAGTTGGCGCTGATTGGTGGAAACATGGTATTGCTAGGCCAACCCGTTGGTGATCAGATCGCACGCAACTGGGAAGGCATTGTGCGGCTGGATGATCGTGGCTTTTTGCTGGTAACGGACAAGTTTCCCGAGACGCTGCTGGGGTTTGTGCCTTACAACCGTCGCTAGATCCGCTGTGCTGTTTTTACGCCGCCGCTGAAAGTGCTAGAAGTAGGAGAATCTAATGGAACCGAACTGGCTGCAATGGGCCAAAAAATTACAAGAAATCGCTCAAAATGGCGTGACCTACAATCGTGATCCGTATCGAGATTCCCCCTTTGATGTGGAGCGCTTTGAGCAGATGAGAGCAATTGCGTCTGAGATTATGGCTCACCATTCTGACGCGGATGAGACGTACGTCGCCAATCTGTTTGCTCAGGAGATTGGCCATGCAACTCCTAAGATGGATGTGCGAGCTGCTGTCTTTCGGGAAGATAAAATTTTACTGGTTAAAGAACGCAGCGATGGCAAGTGGACTTTACCCGGTGGTTGGTCGGATGTAAATGAATCCGCTGCCGAGGGGGCTGAACGCGAAACGCAGGAAGAGTCCGGTTATCGCGTAAAGGCGATCAAATTACTGGCGTTGTTGGACAAAAGTAAACATCCTCATCCGCCGCAGCCACACCACACATATAAGGCTTTTTATTTGTGCGAATTGCTAGGCGGTGAACCAACGAGCAACGTTGAGGTTGACGAGAGTGGCTTTTTTGCTGAGGAGTCTCTGCCACCACTTTCTACGGATCGGGTGCTGGAATCACAGATTGGACTCTGTTTCAAGCATCACCGGAATCCCACGTTGCCAACTGATTTTGATTGAGTGCAAAAGTGATATATCAAAACAAAGAAGCGACATGGAATATTCCATGTCGCTTCTTTTTGTATTGAGCGATGGAAACGCTCTGTCAATCCTGGTTTACCGCAACGTTGATGGCAGAATAGTTGGTGTGATACCATCCTTCTGCTCACCTGGGGTTGTGGGCGCAATCGAAGCAGCACGCACTGTTTCGCCACTCGCCCCCGCATCATCGGTGAAGCTCACATTATCGATAAGAAGCTGACTGGCTATTGTACTATCGTTATAGACAGCAAAGTCTAGCAGAACTGTTTCCCCTGCAAACTCGCTCAAGTTGATAACCTGACGTTCCCAACCATCTGACGTGGTGGATGAACAGAGTGTATAGCTTGCATACCACTCATCATCGATTCCGATTCCGCCATAGTCGTAGCCACAGACGTCATTCGATACTATCCACTGCCAGTAAACCAAGTAGGGCCGGTCGGCGTCAACCATAATAGGTTGGCCGAGGTAGGTGAGATCATTATTTGTGCCGCCCAGTACCGCTATCCAATCGCCATCTTGCGCAGCGATGCTGAGATTGCTGATGGTCGAGAGGTCGATTATATTGCCGCTACCAACTTGATCTTCTATCCACCCTACTTCACCCTCTTCGAAACTGCCATTGCGCACGATTGAATCCGCTGCTGATGGCTGGGGCGTGTCGCTTGGCTGTGGCGGTGCGCTGTTGGTCACAACAATTGTATAGGCCGTCTCTGCCCCGGTTGTGTTACCGTTGTAATGACGGATCCGCACATAATATGCAGCACTATCGATATTTCCGGGCGCTACCCAAACAATTTTCGACGCTACACCCGTGCCACTATCGTCATCGCTACTTATCAGATCCCCATCTGCGTCGCGCAATTCGATGACTGTATCGCTCGTGGCTCCTAAGTCGACCGTTTCAATTGTGTATGTGTACCCGGCCACCGCACTGATCTGAATCCAATCTTCATCGCCAATCGTATCAAAGTCATGTAGCTGTGGCGTGCCGTCACTGCTAATTGCGCTTGCCTGAGCCTGCGTATCGTCTGGTTCAAATGCATCGCCTTTGCTGATACGGTTGCCCTGCGTTACGCGCACATCATAGGCAACTTCTGGCCCGCCGATTGTTGAACTATATTGACGAATACGCACCGAATATGTGCGCCTGCTTTCGGCTACCCACTCAATACGCGAAGCGTAGCCCGCGCCGCTATCGTCGTCCGTAGCAAGTTCTCTGCCATCCTGATCAACAAGGAAGATAATTGTGTCGCTGCCCGTACTGAGATTGAGGGTTTCAATAATGTATTCGTAGCCACCCTCTGCCGTAAACGTGATCCAATCTACATTGCCAGCTTCATGTGTCGTATGGCTCTGTACTTCGCCATCAACAACGATAGAAGTTGACGCATTCACACTGTCATCTGGCTCGTATGAATCACCATCTTGCGCAATGCCCGTTCGGGTTAACTGAACGTCGTATGCGGTTGTTTCACCACTCACTATTGGATTGTAGTGGCGCACGGTTGCAAGAAGCGTGCCCGCACTTTCTACAATGTAGACAATGCGCGAGCGGCGACCTTCTCCCAGCACATCATCATTTGAGCCTAATTCATTTTGCGCACTGTCATACAGGGTAAGAACCGTGTCGCTGTCGGGATCCAAATTGGTGGTTTCAATTGTATAGACAAAGCCTGCCTGCACATCAATGCTGAACCAATCGACATCTGCCGCAAGATGAAAGTTGTGGCTTTGGAGAGTATCAACGCTTAAATCGGTGGCCTCCGTTGCGCTGTCGTCTGGCTCAAACTCATCGGCTGTGTCGTCAGTCTCGCCACTCGTATCCACGCCAGTGACGCTGATCTCATAGGTTGTGCTTTCGCCCTTTGCATTCGGATCGTAGTGGGCAGTGCGCGCAAAGAGTGTTTCGTCTGCTACTGCCGCCCAAACAATCTTCGATGCTCGCCCTTCGCCGCCATCATCATCACTGCTTAATTCTGTGCCTTGACTATTTTGCAGAACGATAGCCGTATCGCCATCTGCGCCAAGATTGCTGGTTTCGATGGTATATTCAAAGCCACTCTCTGCCGCAAAGCTGATCCAATCTTCATCACCAGCAACGTGAACATCATGCATTTGTGAGGTGCCATCGGTGGCAACAGTTGTCGCCGCGTCAGCACTGTTGTCCGGCTCAAATTCATCGCCCTCACTCTCCACAATGGGTGGCGCACTGTTCGTCACTTGAATCGCATAGGACGTACCGGTTCCAGATACGGATGGGGTGAAGTTGCGTGTCTTTGAAAAGAGCATTCCATTACTTGTGGCTCGCCACATAATGCGCGAAGCATTGCCTGTCCCGGAATCGTCATCCGTTGTAAGCTGCATGCCAGATGCGTTAAAAAGTTCGAGCACTGTGTCGCTATTTGGCCCTAGATTGCTGGTTTCGATTATATAGTCCATGCCAGATACTGTCGCAAACGAGATCCAATCTTCGTCTCCGACTGCGTGGAAATCGTGCGTTTGCGGCTCATCATTGACCGTGACAGGTGTAGCTGCTGTTGCACTGTTGTCTGGCTCAAATTCATCTGTTTGGGGTGCGGTGCCGATATTGTCTTCGATCCACTTGAAGTAATTTGAAACCTTGCTATAAACGCCAGAAAAGCCAGGTGAACCACAGCCGATGCCAAAGCTGACAACGCCGATTTGTGCCATAGTTTGCCCTGCCACTCGCGAAACCATGAGTGGCCCACCGCTGTCACCCTGGCAGGAATCTAGCCTGGTGCGGCCTGCGCAGATCATATTGTCCGTGATTGAAGAGTTCCCATACGCTTGCTTACATTGTGCTTCGGAAACAAGTGGTACCGAGACTTCCATCAACACATCCGATGTGGAATCTGCATCACCATCGATAGTCCGCCCCCACCCCACAACGGTTGCATAATCGCCCGTGTTCAGCTCTGGAATGTCAAGCGAAACAGTCTGTGCTTGCGATGGCTGTGAAAGGCGAAGTAGCGCAATATCGTTATTGCTAGTTCTAGCGTTGTAGTTAGGGTGAGGGACAATTTCGCTGATACGGATTGTCTCTCCGCCGCTGCTGGAAAGCCGATGGCGGCCAATCACAACAAAGAGATTTGTGCGACCAATCAGATCTTCTATACAGTGTGCGGCGGTCAAGATCCATTCGGCATCGATTAGCGATCCACCACAGAATTGAACCAGCCGTGGGTTGCTGTTGCTTCCTACATTCAGCATAAGCGCTGCCTGCCACGGATATTCACCTACATCGGCCTCTTGCCCCCCCACAATGTTTGGAAGTTGTGCCGCGGTGACTTCGGTTTTTTGTATTGCATTGTTTACGGTAGTTTCATTGTTAATAAGGGGCAAATAGATGTCGGTGTTTGTCGCTATAACATTGACGAACCTAGTTGCTTCAACGGTGCTCTCATCTGCATTGATCACGAACGCACGAATCTGCTTCTGCCCGACTGCCCTCCATGAGAATGTTGCCTGACGTTTGCCTTGTCCTTCATTTGGCTCGGGCTGCCAATAGACGCTAAATTGCTTGGCACCAGTTGGCAGGATGTCTAACGTGACAGTATAGAGTTCGCCTACATTGATCGAATCAGGGAGCAGCGCGGTGCCTTCACCTTTATCTGGCCCATAGATAATTTGGGCCAATGTAACGCCCGTTACACTTGCCTCTTGGATGAGAATGCTGCTCCCTGCCTCGACTGTGTTGCCGTTTGCGTCGCTAGCCGAGACTTTAATTGGTTGCTTTGCTGCATCGCTCCAACTATATGTTGCGCTGGCTGTGCCTTGTCCACTTTTTGGCTCAGGAGACCATGTATAGGTTACGGAATCAACTGCCCCTTTTGGCATTACCTTTGCCATAAATGTGTAGCTTTTGTTTACAGCGCCACGCTCTTTCCCTTCAATCTGAATTGTCTGAGGAGGCATCTCTTGATAGAGTTCATCGGCATATATGCGTATAGAACCAAAGCCAAACCCATATGAAATGAGCGTGTATGCAAAGAGTATGAGTGGAAGTGCGAAAAGCTTTTGCATCGAAACTCTATGTTTAATAAGCGCTCGATTTTTGTATATAACTAAACTCATGTTGAAAGGAACCTCCTTAGTGCTCTTTAGTTTTGTATTTAGACAAAACAATGAGGCTCTTTGGGATTCTATGTAGTTGACATTGTTATCAATCATTGTGGAGTCATCAATCATTGTAAACACTCTATGTCGAGTGCGTCGCACTCTTTCCACTACATAAGATCCGGTTGAACCAACAATGATTCTGACAAAACCAGATTTTTTAACAACAGAGATTTATTATACATTACATTATTGTAATTTAATCCCACGCTATTTATATGATGCGGCTACATAGATTGATAGTGCTGTGATTGAAGTTTCTTCGTCATTTAGCCGAACAAGTATGATTTCGCTTCTGCTTTGCTCTTTGATAGAATCAATAGACAAATAGCGCTTTTCATAGATGTTTTGTAACACCTTTCGGAGACTTATGCCATCTACTGATCTATCCCAAAATAAACCAGCAGACATTCTACTTTCTAATGCCGATCCCGTTGCGGCGGCGTCTGTGCAGCGTGTGAAGCTACTGCGCAAAACATATCCGGATATGAGTGCGGATGAGCTTGTAGATAGTTTGATTCGGAAGCGCTGTTTGCAGGTGGCTGGGGTGGGGGCAGCAACTGCTGGCGCGGCTGTGATCCCAAGTGTGGGCGCAATTGCGTCTGTGGCGGTTGGTTCGATGGTGGATATGAATTCCACTCACAGAATTCAGACGGAGTTGATGTTAGACATTGCCACGATTTATGAGGTTGAATTTGCACCTGAGGAGAAAGAACGATACTTGATGGCCGCGCTTGGTGTGCCGAAAGGTGATTCGGCGGGCGGTGCCAACAGCGCAACCGAGCAGCTGTTATTAAAGGGTGGTCAGCAACTGGCGCGCAGGGCGACCAATCGCGTTGCGAGTAAGTCGATAGGTCGTGTGTTGCCCGTTGTGGGCGTTGCTACTTCTGCTGGGTCGAACATTTTGATGACTTATTCAGCGGCACAGCGCGCGAAGGCATACATTCAGGGTGGTCCCGATAGTGTGGGTGATTTGGATACGAGCATCCGCTCGGCGTTAGGGTTGAATGAGCTGACATTGAGTAACTGGACGCAAAAATCTCTGTCGGATGCTGCGCTAGAGGGCTTTGATCAGGGAGCACAAACGGTTGGTCGAGTTGTGGGGAAGGCCGCAGGGAAGTTGGGCCGATTTTTACGTAATGTGGGTAAGCCGTCTAAATAGCGCTGAGAGTTTGCTGGCACTGCCTAAAGTAGCCGGGCTTGCTATAATCGCACGGGGTTGAAACCGCCGTGCTGGCAAGACGACGCCCCATCAGTAGGGTTTGTGCTACTGCAACAATCCACGCGCCGCCACCGGCCACACAACCTCCACCTGTTCGCCTCGCACCCCAATAACTTCGTTAAATAAATTGCTGATCACGCAGCAGTGGTTGGGGATCACGTGGACACGCTCGCCGATATCCGGTTTCTGATCGCACGCTGAAAAATCCACATAGCCATGTTCTTCGTTAAAAGCGTACATCTGCGCTTTAGGATATTCTATAATGAGGCCATAGCCACTTAACGCCGGGGTGATGTCCGAAGAGAAAGTTTTGCTGCCGCCATCCACTATGCCGCGGTCTGCGGTGGGGCGACTGATTACGGTGGTTGCTACGCGGAAAGCACATTCTTCTTGTGTGAGCGCACCTGCTTGCATCTGCATTCGGTCGCCATAGATGTAGGTGCCAGCACGATGTTCGGTAATGCCAGGAAAGGTGTGGGTTTGCCAAACTTTTGGGGTGCCGCCGCTGCTCACTTTTGCGACGTCGATCCTGTCGGTTGCCAGTAGCGCTTTCGTTTCGGCCACAAATGGGCCGAGCTGCTCATTCATGGGGTAAGTCATGAGCCCGCCAAAGCGCAGGCCCTCGGTTCGATGGATGGTGCGTGCCAGATCTGCTGCCTGCTGCGGTGTTTGCGCGCCGCAGCGTGATCCGCCAATATCACACTCAACAATGACTTCAAGCTCGTTGCTTAATGTGGATATGATCGACGCGTATCCGGCCACGGTATAGTCCGAATCGGCGGCAACGGCCAAGCGTACGCGTTGTGCAAGCTGCTGAAGTCGTGCAAGTTTTGTCGCGCCCATTATGTTGTAGGGAATAAAGATATCTTTCAGTCCCGCTTGGGACATGACTTCGGCTTCGCCTAATTTTTGGCATGCGATCCCAACCGCGCCTGCATCCATCTGCATGTGGGCAAGTTCGGGTATTTTATGGGTCTTGATATGTGGACGATTGGCGATGTTGTGGCTGTTGAGATAGCTTTGTAGTCGGCTAATGTTCTGTTCGACTTTGTCGATGTCGACAAGCGCGGCGGGGGTCTCTATCTGATCTAAATTCATGCGGCGATTCTCCATGGCTCATGTTGTAAAAAGCGCGCTGGATTGCCGTTTTTGTGTACGTTAGCAGATGCGCGCAGTGCCTATTGTATGCTTTGCCGCGCGAGAAGCGAAATTTAATTTTGTGTTGTTGAGTGGGAGCTTTCTGGTTCGGAGAAGAAGCTGTCGAGGCGTCGCTCGTGCAGAATTCGATCAATTGTGCCAATGATGTACCAAGCTATACTGCCAAAAAACATGCCGCTTGTTGCGCCTAAAAGAATTCCGTTGTAGCCAGCGGTAAAGCTGCCACCAAGCGCACCGATAATTGCGCTAATGGTTACTAAGATCAAAAGTAAGAACATAAATTAGTTGACTCCAAATATTGAATCTCCGAACTTTCTGACTAGATAGAAGGTGTTCTGATTCGAAATGTATACACAAATTATCACAGTAGTATACGAATGTTTAATCAAAACGATACTGCAAAAATTTGTTGGGGTGTATTGATTGGTTGAGGTGATTATGCTGTCTTGGCGTCAGACCTAGTGGATGGACAAAGAGAGCATAGGCAAATCGAAGTATGACGGACCTCTGTCCTTTGTACTGGCTTCAATTCGGACCGTTTTATGCCGCAAATAATACGTAACTTGGATTTGGACGGTTCTAAGCCAAAAATAAGGGGTTCAATCACACATGATCCTGAAGAATCCAAAAAGGCACCCAAACCATAAAGTTGGGCGTAAAGATTGAGTTGGGATATACTGAGTTTCTCTACTTAATGGCATTCAAGTTTTCTGGAATCACGCCTTGAACCGTTCAACAAAAGGTAAAAACTTACTGGTAATTTTGCTTTCCGCCTGCATGATTGTAGCGGGAATATTTATCGGTTTGCAGGCATTTTCCTCTACGCCACAGTTTGCTTCACTATTTTTCGCAGGGTTTCGCCTTAATCATTCGGAACAAGGGACAAGCGAGGTAACCACATTACTTGCAGATGACTCAAACTCAGCGACACAGGGCGCACCCACTCTTAACCCAAGTGCAGATCAACCACTTTTGCGGGAACCGATAGTCATTGTGCATTCCGATGCTTTGCAGGAGCAACCAGCCACTTTTGACCTAACTTCTCAAGAGATTGCTCCATCGACGACGCAGACTGCTACGACTACGGTTATATCCACAGCGCTAACAATTACCACTTCGATGACGGCCACTACCACCCAATCATCGCCTACATCGGTCACTATCACGCCGACGGCAGTCGCGCCACTCACTTTATTAGTTACTGGTCCACTTCCTTCTCATTTAGAAAACGCACTTGCAGAAAAAATAACTATTCAATATCCTGCCCAGCTAACAGGCACAGAAAGTGCGCCAACGGAGCAGATTGATCTCACGATTAATTTTGATCCACAAAACGCCGTCGCAACCTATCAACAACTATATGCGGCCGCAACTCGATTCGATAATCTTGACCTCGACCTTTCGTGGGAAGAGCTTGGCTTGTTGTGGCGCGATGCGGACGAAAAGCCCGATATTGCCTTTGACGAGATTGCCGTTCCTGCAGCGATGATTGCACCGTTAGAAGCACTACTTGGACCAGCCGGTTCAACCGTCAAAGAGTTAATTGCCGACTCAGAAGCAGTCGAAGTTGCGTGGGACGAACCAAATACGCTGCTGCTCCTCCCCTTTGACAATCTTGCGCCGCGCTTGGCCGTCGTGGCAATTGATGGGCAAAAGCCAATCGAGAACGCCAATCGATTTGATGTCGCAAGCTATCCGCTGATTGTGCCAGTTTATATACACAACCTCGCCACACCCACCACACGGGCCGACCAAGTCGACGAAATCATTGCACAGTTACCGCAGACAAATCGGGATCCAAGCCGCCTAACCGTGCTCGCCATGACGGGCGTCACCGCAATGGTGCGCTACACAGCTAAGCAGATGGACGAATTAGGTAACACTTGGCCTGCGGAAATAGTTGGGCCGGAACTGGCCGCTGCTGACATTACGCACATCAGCAACGAGGTGCCATTTGTTAAAGATTGTGAAACCGATATCCGCGAGGGAAGCCTCAACTTTTGCAGCAAGCACGAATACTTTGAAACCTTACAGGCGTGCGGAGTCGATATCATTGGCTTAACAGGGAACCACCAAAACGATTATGGTCGCCAAGCCGCGCTCGATTCGCTCGATTTCTATCAACGTGCGGGATTGCCCGTCTATGGTGGGGGCGTCGACAAAAAGGCTGCTTTTGCACCGCTTTATTACGAACACAACGGCAATCGACTTGCCTTTTTAGGGGCCAACAGTTATGGACCCGAATTTGCTTGGGCCACAGATAATGAGCCGGGCAGCGCCATCTTTGACCTCAACATTATGTCGGCCTCGATCCGCAGTATTCATACGCGCGATTTGGCCGATTTGGTATTCGTGGAGCTGCAATATCAAGAGCGTTACGACGTCAGCCCGCTGATCGAACAGCGCATCGATTTCAATGCGTTAGTTCACGCCGGTGCGGATGTTGTCACCGGCGTGCAGAGCCATGTACCGCAATCGATGGAGTTCACTGACGGGCGCTTGATCCTCTTTGGATTGGGTAATCTATTCTTCGATCAGATGTTGCGCCAAGACACGCGCGAGGGCATGTTTGTCAAACACACAATTTATGATGGCCGCCACATCAGTACGCAAATCTTCACAACGTTGCTTTATGACGCCGGTCAACCCCGTTGGGCAACAGATGCCGAACGCGAGGCGCTGCTCACGCGCGTCTTCAGCGCAAGTTACTGGGAGTAACGAACCGATGACGACCGACTTGATGTTGCGTCGCAAATGGACGTTGAAAGCACACGGCCAGCAAGTTGTCTTCGTAAAAAACTCGAACGAAAAATTTTCGCACGTGCTCATGAAGGCACAGACTCAGAAGTCATACTTTGTTCACCACGTCTCGCCCCGCTAGGTCTCCCACTAATTCCCCCACTAACTTCTCCATTAGACCCTATACTAGGTGGTCCCCCGTTAGAATCGTCGCTACCATCATCATCTGATTGTTCTTCTTGTTCTAACTGCTGTTCTAGACCCACACGCTCTACATATTCGTTATAGGTTTCATATTTCTTGATAGTACCCTCTTTTTGAACATAAAGGTTATGTGAATCTTTGGTCTCATATCGATACTTGTCTGCAAGCTGATACCATTTACGGTCTGGGAAGTGTTTGGCGATTTCTAATCTATCCGTTCCATCTTGGACAAGTTTAATCAAGAGTGCTGTGTCCTGTGGCAGCCATCGCGCATAAGCCCTATTTCCCGCCCGAGCCAATACCTGACTATCTTGAGAACCATCTCGCCAGAAAATATCAAGCTTTACGTTCCATCCTTTCTGCAATTTGGTCATCACGCACTTTTCAACAAAGCTGTGGACGACAGATCTCTTCTCTGTTGTTTCCATATTGGGCCAATTTTGCAGGATATCTGAAAATGAATGCCGAAATTTCTTCATGTTTTCGATGTCTGCCGCACTGGCAATTGCATTGCTATGTTCTTTTTGCAGTCGATCATATTCTAGTTGTGCAGCTTGATATTTGCGCTCTACTTCTGCAATCATTGCTGGCGTGGTCAACGAGGAGAGGCTTGCAACCAGATTCTCCATCACCTGAGATAACTGGTTTAGCTGAGTTTTATTTAGCTTCTGCTGTTCCTCATATTGTTTTTGGTAGACGGTTACGGCTTGCTCCCAAGTGTCGTAATCAAAAGTCTTTGCAAGCTTTTTCAAAAGCAGATCAACAACCACATCATCTATGAATGACGCGTCTTTGCGCCACATCATGTTGCTATATCCATCTCGGGATTGTGCTACATATGTATAGCGTTGACTTTTGCTCATCCAATTGGTGCTAACGCCTACTAATTCGCTTTCCCACTCAAAAAAGACCAGACCAGCCGTTAGTGGATATTCTTCTGTACGCTCTTGCTCTTTTGTTGGCCGAGGCCTCGCGGCAAATGGGCGAAACGATAGGTTTGGGGTTCCGTCTAGAGATGTCTCGGAGATATAATTGAAGGCTTTGAAGAATGTCTTTTCATCAATGAGCGGCGGGTGATTATTCCACTGTACGATTGCATTTCGATATGACCAATGTCCGATATAGGCTGCATTGGACAGCATGTTTGAAAATGCAGAGGGACCTTTTGGACACCAGCCATCACTATTCTGCTTCATTTGGTAATTCACATAAAATCCTTCTGGTGGATGACATTTCGTGGGGTCTGGAAAATGGGGTCCGTGTTTACGAATTTGTAGATGTGCCTGTGCCACGCAGCCTGCATGTTCAAGAAAAATACGATAGTATTCTCGGACAACTTTTGCGTAGGGTTCAAATAGCTCATATTTTTTCCATTGCGGATTCACGCTTCCGTCGGGCAGATGTTTTCGACGGTCCACCATAAATCCTACGGCCATACGGCCTCCTACCCAACAACCTGACAGAGCAACTCGATCCTTTGCCGCATTTAGTTTCCCCTTGATAAATGTACTAATATATTCCGCAGCCATTTCGCACTTGAAGCGGAATTGGCGTGCATGATGGGTTCCCATCTGTGGATGAAAGAAGCTATAAACCATAGACGGGGTGATCACCTGAACCTGATTTTGTTTACACGCTTCAATAAAAATATTGACTTGAATCTGCGTTACATCTCGGAACAGGCGATCTTCGTCCTGACACGCAACTGCACCAATTTCCTTATTGTTGATAAGCTGAAATAACTTTGTCATTCCCTCTCGTTCATCAATCTTTTTGGTGCCGCTCACACCAGCATCCATGTCAATCATAATGATTTTATCTTGTTCCCAACCAAGCTGCTCCATATGTTTGACCATATCCACTGTCTGCATCGTCGTTGAAACGTTTCCAATCTGTGCTTCTGTAGATTGACGATAATAGACAGCCATCTGCATGTCTGTTGGTATAGTTAACTCTTTGAATCGCAAGTCTGTTTCTTCACGTTTTTGTTGATATTGTCGTCTTGGCATGATTTGCTCCAAGTATATTCAGGTATTTAGATAACTATTGGTTTTATGCGGACTGATCGTCGCCCAGGTCAGGTTGAACACCAGAGAAACAGCTCTGATGTTGTCTAACATATGCTTTAAGCAGCATGACATACGCTGTTTCCAAATCGAACGTCTGCGGCACCGATTGGTTCTTAAGTGGAAATTCTGACTTCATAGCCTTTGGCATATTTCACCTCATAGCGATTAGAAAAGGTTGATTAACAGGTAAGTGAATAGGCAAGTCTGCCTATCTGGAGACATGTCACATTCACAAAGGTTTGCTGTTGCTGGGGCGTGTTAAAGTGGTATCACATTGGGGAGAGAGGCTAATTCTTCCCCCAATGTGATTAGTTTCCCGATACAGGATCTAGGACTGCTGCTAATGACCTAGGGCTATGGCAGCAGCATGATTAACTTCGACACGGCTGTTAAAATGTTGAGTCACAACATCATAGCCATGTGCGCCAAGGACCTCTTTTGCTTGAAATGTGCTTAAGCCGAGGTACTTACAGACATCACAAAGTACAAGGAGTTCACGTAGACACGTGTCCGGGTACTCTAATCCTGCTGATTCTTGAATTTCGATACGTAGTTTTTGAAGGGCTTTGATTCCTCGAATATCAATTAGCATTGTCATCACCTTTTCATTAGATGCCGAGGAATGAGGTATACTATCCTCGACATTCGCTTCCAACGATTGTCAACCATGAAGTCGGTATTCCAGTACCGGCTTCAATTTTTCTATTCTTGTTGTGACTTTGCCCATGTGGTTTTCACCCCCTTGGTGGGCCTATATTATAACTGTGAATTATGTGACAAGGTTTGAGTTTCTGCCGTCAACAGTCGCTATAACTTAGTTGACGACATCACAATTATTAACAAATATTCCGAAATGGTCAAATCTGACCAATGCCAGTTCGGATTAGTTCGGAATGGTTCAGAAGAATGGCTGAGTGTGATGACAACTTACATTGGTACACGGTGGCAGAAGCGTGTGAATATTTACGCGTTTCAAAAACAACCTTGTACGAGTATATGAAAGACGAACGTCTACCCTTCTTTTACTTAGCTGGAACGCGCAATCGACGCATTCGTCAAGCTGACTTAGACGCACTGCTCGAACCTGGGAACCCAGCAGATCTACTTGATAGCGATAACTCTTAACATTTGTCAGAACGCGTTCTCATCATCCAACCTACTCGTGTAGGCAAGATAGCCAATCGCGCTACATTGAGACTGCATACCCATCCTCTGTACAGAAACATCATTGAAACAATTGCTACCTACCTCTGCATATAATTGGTTCATCGGGAGCAGCATTTCATGTGGCCAAGTATGATAGTTTGGTCCGTGAGAAAGTTGCCTATAAAGTCGATAATTTTTCATATAACCAATACTCCTTTCGATCAGCTAATCGGTCACCTCATGTACATTTGCTACTTATAGCTCAGGAGAGGCAGTCGCCCCCGTATCTACTCTGTCTCAACCTCATCAACCATCGACACGCGCGTAAGTTCATAAATAACTGGCTCACCTTCATTTGGCTC
>ENA-ORXM01000278-ORXM01000278.1-marine-metagenome-genome-assembly--contig:-NODE-278-length-100313-cov-4.841015_pt1 | contig 100313 bp, 68 predicted proteins | sample MGYA00237867_ERZ511480 | MGnify/ENA primary metagenome ERZ511480 (study PRJEB26309, sample SAMN06266103) | marine metagenome | isolation source: Algal blade | place: United Kingdom:Sidmouth, United...
TAAAGCAGACATTTAACATAGACAAAGTGAATAAGTTTAAACAAGACCAAAAAGATATAAGGGACGATGACCCTGAAACTGACAGAGAGCGCTTCATGAGGGTGCTATTGGATGAAAATTCTGAATCATAGGGAAGAGTTTAGACTATACGTATATAAAATTCGAGGCCAGTAAGAGTATAAGTATTTAATATCACTTGATTTTGATGAGAGTAAAAATGCCTGATATAACAGAAGTGCTGGTAAAGAATATATTACTTAGCACTGCGGTTCAAATATGCTATCTTTTTTTTAACCAAATTATAAGGAGTTTTAAATGGCAACACAGGCAGTAAATGACGGAAATTTTGAAGCAGAAGTACCAACTGGTGAATATGAAGTCATTATTCAATATATTGGCTACGAAGACATTAGAAAAAAAGTAGAAGTCTATAGTGATGGAGAAATGTCTTTTGAGATGTCTAAAGCAGCCATCAACCTAGAAGAAGTTATCGTAAGAGCGCAGGCGGCAGATGCCAATGTTGAAAATGTACAAATTGGGGTCACTAGATTGGATGTCAAAGATATTAAAAAATTACCCGCTTTGTTTGGTGAAGCGGATGTAGTTAGAACTTTACTTTTAAACCCTGGGGTTAGTACAGTTGGAGAAGGAGCAACAGGATTTAATGTTCGAGGGGGTTCAGTTGACCAAAACTTAGTCATGCAAGATGAAGGTTTTATATTTAATTCTTCTCACGCTTTAGGTTTTTTCAGTACTTTCAATCCAGATTTAATTAGAGGTGTAGAATTATATAAAGGAAACATTCCTGCTCAATTTGGGGGTCGTTTAGCTTCTGTTTTAGATGTGGAGATGAGAGATGGAGATTTTGAAATCACCATCAGAACAGAAAATTATTCCAAAGCAAGGTCAAGCGACAACAGTGGAACTAGGATGGTTCCTATTGCTTCCGGCCAACCCGTACAGCATATTATCAGCCAACCTGCGCCTCAGCATATAGAACAAGATCAGCAAGCTGCCAATAACCCTAGCCCTGCTTCTAATAAAGATGGAGGAGCTTCAGAAAAGGAAGAAGCTGGTAATGATTACATAGAAATTCGCTCTCCAATTGTAGGAACTTTTTATAGGTCTGCGTCTCCAGAAAAACCACCTTATGCTAAAGTTGGAGATGTTATTGAAAAAGGAGATGTAGTATGCATTGTCGAAGCTATGAAGTTGTTTAATGAAATCGAATCTGAAGTTTCAGGTAAAATTGTTAAAGTGATCGTAGAGGATGCTCAACCCGTTGAATACGACCAAGTACTTTATTTAGTAGATCCAAAAGGATAACAGTTTCACTTACAACCAAAATGGACTCAGTCTATGTTCAAAAAAATATTAATTGCCAATAGGGGAGAGATCGCTCTTCGTATAGTTAGGACTTGCAAAGAGATGGGTATAAAAACTGTCGCCGTATATTCTACAGAAGATAGAGAAAGTCTACATGTAAGATTTGCGGATGAAGCTGTCTGTATCGGTCCTCCCTCATCAGCCCTTTCTTATCTGAGTATTCCAAAGATCATGGCTGCTGTAGAAATAACTAACGCAGATGCTGTGCATCCTGGTTATGGTTTTCTTGCCGAAAATGCAGATTTCGCAGAAGTTTGTACGGAGTACGGAATTAAATTTATTGGACCAACTCCTGAACAGATCAGGAAGATGGGTGATAAAATTACAGCAAAAGAAACAATGATAAAGGCAAAGGTTCCTTGTGTACCTGGTTCTGAAGGCCTGTTAAAAGACGAAAAACAAGGGAAGAAAATTGCCAAAGATATAGGATACCCAATTATATTGAAAGCCACCGCAGGTGGTGGTGGAAAAGGGATGAGAATTGTTCATGAAGAGTCAGAGTTTAATGATGCTTGGGACAAAGCAAGGCAAGAGGCAAAAGCGTCCTTTGCTAACGATGGTATATACATTGAAAAATTCATTGTTGAACCAAGACATATAGAAATACAAATAGCTGGCGATCAACAAGGAACGGTCATCCACCTTTCAGAAAGAGAATGTTCCATACAAAGAAGACATCAAAAACTTGTAGAAGAAGCCCCATCTCCATTCATGACTGATTCGCTTAGAAAAAAGATGGGAAAAGCTGCAATAAAAGCCGGAGAAGCGATCAAATATGAAGGCGTTGGTACAGTAGAGTTTCTTGTGGATAAGTTCAGGAATTTTTATTTCATGGAAATGAATACTAGAATTCAAGTTGAGCATACGGTTACAGAGGAAGTTATCGATCATGATCTAATAAAAGAACAAATAAAGATTGCCGCAGGAGAACCTATTTCTGGGGATAATTATATTCCAATGATGCACGCTATGGAATGTAGAATTAATGCGGAAGATGTTTTTAATGACTTCAGACCTTCACCAGGCAAAATAACTTCATTTCACAGTCCTAAGGGACACGGCGTAAGGGTTGATACACACGTTTATGCTGGATATTCTGTGCCACCTTATTATGACTCGATGATAGCTAAACTCATTTGTAGGGCTCAGACCAGGGAGGAATGTATAAAGAAAATGGCAAGAGCACTTGATGAATTTATTATTGAAGGAATTAAAACAACTGTACCTTTTCATCAAAAATTGATGAAAGATGAAAGTTTCAAATCAGGTGATTTCAACACTGGATTCTTGGATGATTTTGACATGGGAGAGCCTCCAGCAAAAAAATAAATTTACTAGTTTCATAACGAATTTCCCTGCAATACGTTTATTAAGAGTGATAATATAGGTTCAATTATAAGCAGATAATGAATGTTTTTTGGGAGCTTTTGGGGAATATTAAAAACTACAAACTCTATGTGGCTCTTAATATATTGAGTAATATACTGATGGTTATTTTCTCAGTATTAAGTATTTCATTTTTTTTTCCTTTCTTAGAAATATTACTCGATCAACAACAATTGGTCACCGAAAAGCCTGCGGCAATATTTGGGCTAGAGGACATCGTCGAAACCTTCTATTATTATTTGAGTCAGATCATTATTGAATACGGTAAGCCAAAAGCTTTGGCTGCAATGTGTGTATCACTGGTAGGCATTTATTTTTTTAAAAATCTATTTAAATATTTCTCACTCTTTTTTATGGCTCCTGTTAGAAATGGAATCGTAAGAGACATTCGGCGAAAGCTATATGACAAAACATTAGAACTACCGCTCTCCTTTTTCTCCGAACAAAAAAAAGGGGATTTGATCTCAAGAGTATCGGTAGATGTTCAAGAAATTCAATGGAGTATTTTATCCGTACTAGAGGTTATTTTTAGAGCACCTTTAATGGTTATTGGGTCACTATTTATGATGATCTGGTTGAGTACAAGTTTGACTTTGTTTGTATTAGTATTGTTGGTATTTACAATTCTTTTGATGGGACTGATCTCTCGAACTTTGAGAAGACAATCTGATCTTGTGCAAAGAAACTTATCTGGAATAATTGCACAGTTAGAAGAAAGTTTAGGAGGACTAAAAGTGGTGAAAGCTTTTGGTGGAGAAGAGTACCAAAGAGAAAAATTTTCAGTCGTAAACGAGGGGTATCAAAAACAACTAACGAGGTTATTTTGGAGAAAAGACTTAAGTAGTCCACTCTCAGAATTCCTCGGAATCACTATTGTATCAGTATTGATCTGGTACGGTTTTATGGAAGTTCAAAAATCAAGTTTGACAATACCTGCCTTTATGACTTTTCTTTATGCTTTTTACAGTGTGATTGAGCCTTCCAAATCTTTTTCCACTGCTTACTACAACATTCAGAAAGGGATGGCAGCATTGACAAGGGTTAACTTGATAATAAATGAAGAGAACAGCATAGTAGATATAGCCGATCCAAAAGATATTAAAGATGTGAAAGTTGGGATAAGTTTTGAAGATGTTTCTTTCGCTTATGGCGAAAAAAGTGTTTTAAAAAATATAACCTTTAAAGTTCCCAGGGGCAAAGTCCTCGCGCTAGTGGGGTCTTCAGGAGGTGGAAAATCCACCTTGGTTGATCTCATTCCTAGATTTTATGATGTATGCAGTGGAGTTATAAAAATCGATGGAATTGATATAAAAGAATTAAGAATAAAAAGTCTTAGAGGCTTGTTTGGCATAGTGACTCAGGATGCGATCTTATTTAATGATTCGATTTATAATAATATAGTTTTTGGACTGAAAGATGTGAGCAAAAATGATGTGATAAAGGCAGCAAAGATCGCCAATGCGCACGAATTTATCGAGCTTTCGCCGAAAGGCTATGAAACAAATATCGGAGATAGAGGTATTAAATTAAGTGGTGGACAAAGACAACGATTGACAATCGCTAGGGCCATCCTTAGAAATCCTCCAATTTTGATCCTTGATGAAGCTACATCTGCTTTAGATTCAGAATCAGAACAGCTGGTTCAAGAAGCAATTGAAAATGTGATGAAAAATAGAACAGCGATTGTGATCGCCCATAGATTAAGCACAATTCAGCATGCCGATGAAATTTTAGTCATGAAAGAAGGGGAGATCATTGAGCGAGGAAAACATCTAGAGCTTCTTTCAGAAATGGGAGAATACCAGAAATTAGTGAAAATGCAGGCTTTTTAGTTAATAGTTTCTTAATTATAAGCACTTGCGGCTTAAATATTGTATTTTTATAACTAAACTTCTAAGCCTTGCTTATGAAATATAACCACTACACTTTAATCATTTTACTAATTTCATTCTTTTGTAGCAATCTAATAGGACAGATCACGCTAACTACTGCTATTTTTCCAGAGACTGGAGATGTATTAACAACTACAAATGGCGTCAATTTTCAAGGTGTTGAAATAACTCCTGGTGGTGATAATCAAGTTTGGGATTTCAGTAGTATCGAAACAGAGGGAATCCAAGAAGTAATATATATTGTTCCATCAGAAGGTCTTAATGTTGGAGCCTATCCAGAGGCTACTTTATTGGTCTCTGATCAGGGATCAGAGATTTATTTTAAAGTTACTGAAAATACCTTTGAATTTTTGGGATTTGCTGGAGGCGACCCTACTGGCTTCGGAATAGAACTTGTTACTAAATTTGATCCTCCTTTAATAGAAAGTAGAGCTCCATTGAGTTATTTAGATCTTCACACCTATAGTTCAGAAACAAATATTCCTTTTGCCGCAGACGTCCTTCCTGAAGAGCTACTTGATAGTCTACCACTAGCACCAGATTCTTTGAGAGTTAGAAGTCTAATTGATAGAACAGATCTTGTAGATGCCTGGGGTACTATAACAATACCTGGAGGTACTTATGATGTGATAAGACAGAAAAGAGTAGAGTATATAGAAACAAGATTAGATGTTAAGATAGGTTTTCTTCCTTGGTTTGATGTCACTGAACAGTTGGGAGGTATGGGCTTTTTTGGAGTGGATACCACCATTACCTATTCTTATTTGAGTAATGAATCTAAGGAGCCAATAGCCGTTTTTGGTTTAGATGGAAATGAAACTGAAGTAGAATTTGTTGAATTTAAATCACTTGAAGTGAATTCTGTCGCTAATACTAATAATAATTTAAATCCTAATCTATATGCTTTTCCTAACCCTGCAATCAATGAAGTAAAATTTGAATTTTCAGATCTTAAAAGAGGTGATTACGACCTTAAAATTTTTAATATTCTCGGTTTAGAAGTATATGGAGAATCTTATAAAGTATCTGGCTCAAAAACAGTTAAAATTGATATCTCGAGGTTGAAAAAGGGAACATACCTATACAGTTTGATGGACGAAAATGGTAAATCCATCGTAACAAAAAGACTCATTGTAATAAGGCCATAAAAATGGAGCTGTCCATGTTTTTGAACAGCCCCAATGTTTTTAAGAGGTAAATACTATCAAACCTAAGTTTATCTCGAGGGTAAAAGTATGGCGGCAAATCCGAAAATTTTATCCTTTTGAGTGAATCGTGTGTATTTTGTTACAAAAGAGTATTTTCAATTATTTAAAATCATATCATACAACTTTGCAGCTTTATTAGTATTCTATTGTATTAGAGAATCAAATTCATTAATTTTGCGGACTTATGCATAAAAGAATTGCTATCCTTATTTCTATTTCAGTCATTTTACTACTATCTTCTTGCAAGACAGAATTTGAAAAACTGAGGGCATCTGGAAATGTTAAGACATTGACAACCAAGGCTTTCGAGTACTACGATCAAGAAGAGTATAACAAAGCTCAGATCTTATTTGAATCAATATTGGGTTCTATAAGAGGAAAAACGGAATCAGAAAAGGCTTATTTTTATTATTCATATACTCAATATCACCAGCAGAAGTATATTCTTGCGTCCTTTTATTTTAAAGATTTTGTAAAGAAATTCATAAATAGTGAATATCGAGAAGAAGCTGAATTTATGACAGCTTATTCATATTATAAAATTTCGCCATCTTATAGACTGGATCAAACCTATAGCGAGAAAGCAATAGAAGGCTTTCAGTTGTTTGTGAATACATATCCGGATTCTGAGAGAGTAGCTGAATGCAACTCGTTGATTGATAATCTGAGGAAAAAGCAAGAAGTAAAGGCTTATGCTGAGGGAGAATTATATTTCAATCTGAAGAACTACGAATCAGCAGTAAAATCGTTTGAGAATATTTTAAAAGACTTTCCAGAAACAACGGATTCAGAGAAAGTACGATTTATGATAATTCGATCGTTTTATTTATATGCTGAAAATAGCTTTGTTTCAAAGCAACCTGAGCGTTTCAAAGAGGTCATAGATAGAATGGAGGAGTTTAATGATAGATACCCTGCGAGCAGATTTAAAAGAGAGATTACTACTATTTCAAAAAATACAGACAAGATCATAAAAGAATTAAGAAATGAAGGATATCAAATCTAAAGTACAAAACTTAAATCCATCGGTGCGAGCCTTGGATATGAATGAACTTGTTTCGAAAACAAGTAACGTATATGAAGCATTGTGCGTTATAGCTAGTAGAGCTAAGCAATTAAATGTAGATATTAAGCATGAGCTTTACCAAAAGCTTGATGAATTTGCTGCTGACACAGACGCAATTGAAGAAATTCATGAAAATAAAGAACAGATTGAAATTTCTAAATTTTATGAGCGTTTGCCTAATCCAGTAATTATAGCAATGGATGAGTATTTCAATGAAGAATTACACCATAGATATACTGGAAGAAAAAGAGAATATGAAGATTAAAAATCTTCTATAAATAAAAATCGTTTTATGGCCAGTAATCTTAAAGGCAAAAAAATCCTTTTAGGTGTTTGTGGAAGTATTGCTGCCTATAAAACGGCTTTCTTAGTCCGTCTATTGATTAAAAGAGGTGCAGAAGTTAAAGTCATTATGACCAAAGCAGCTACCACTTTTATTACCCCACTTACCCTTTCTACGTTAAGTAAAAATCCTGTTCTCACTGATATTAGCACCGAGGAAGCATGGAATAACCATGTTGAACTGGGATTGTGGGCTGATGCTTATTTAATTGCTCCTATCACTGCCAACACATTATCCAAAATGGCTACAGGAATGGCTGACAATATGTTGTTAGCATGTTACTTATCTGCTAAATGTCCTATATTTTTTGCACCAGCAATGGATTTGGATATGTGGAAGCACCCTTCAACTAAAAAAAACTTAGATACCTTACATTCATATGGAAATAAATTGATACCTGTTGACGATGGTGAACTAGCCAGTGGTTTGGTCGGAGAGGGTAGAATGGCAGAACCAGAGCAAATTGTTAAGCTTTTGAGTAAAAAATTTGATAATAATGATCAATTTGTTGGCAAAACAGTACTAGTTACTGCAGGGCCGACATACGAGGCAATAGATCCTGTTCGTTTTATTGGCAATAGATCTACTGGAAAAATGGGTATAGCGATCGCTGAGGCTTTCGCGGAAAGAGGTGCCGATGTTAAATTAATATTAGGACCTTCGGCTTTGGAAGTAAGTCATAATTCAATACAAAGAATTGATGTCACCTCTGCAAAAGAAATGTTTGAAAAATCGCTGGAATTTTTTCCTTTATCTCAGGTGGCAATATTGGCGGCTGCAGTAGCTGATTATAGACCATTGCATGTTTCTGATAAAAAGATCAAAAAGAAAGAAGGCAATTTAAATATAGAATTAGAAAGAACAAGGGATATCGCAGCAACCTTAGGAGGGATGAAAAAAGATGACCAAATAATTGTTGGTTTTGCATTAGAAACTAATAATGAAATAGTAAATGCAAAAAGAAAACTTGAAAAGAAAAATTTTGATTTCATAGTTCTTAATTCACTTAATGACAAGGGTGCTGGATTCAAACATGACACTAATAAGGTTTCTATAATCAGTAAACACAATGGAACCCAACAATTTAATTTAAAATTAAAAACAGAGGTAGCAATAGATATCGTAAATACTGTTGCTGCACAAATAAATAAATAATGAGGATTTTATTTTTTCTATTATTGACTACAATTTCAGTTAATTCTAGCTTTGGTCAAGAAGTTGAATTTCAAATTACCATAAACACACCTAAGCTTCAAACTACAGACCCAAAAGTGTTTGAAGATTTAAAAGGTAATTTGGAAAACTTTTTAAATAATCAAAAATTTACGGATCATGAATATAAATTAGAAGAAAAAATTCAATGTAATATTCAATTGACAATAAGAGAAGAGGTATCTGCAACTAGTTTTAGAGCAGATTTAAATATTCAGTCTACCCGTCCTGTATATGGTAGTACATATGAAACTGCATTGCTAACGCATGTTGACAAAGATGTAGAGTTTACCTACGAACAATTTCAACCTCTGGAATATAGTAAGAATGTATATAATGATAACTTATCATCAATTTTATCATTTTACGTATACATCATTTTAGGATTGGACTATGACTCATTTGCTAATCTAGGAGGAGATGATTATTTTCAATCTGCTCAAGATATTCTTTCAACGGTTCCACCAAATGTAACAGATAAAGTGAAAGGTTGGCGTTCATTAGATGGTAATAGAAATAGGTATTGGATAATTGAGAATATCCTACAGCCAAGAGTACGACCTATGCGAGAAGCATTCTATACCTATCATCGTGAGGGTTTAGATTTGATGAGTAGTGATCCTGAAACAGGAAGAGCAAATATCATGAAGGCATTGGGAGAAATAGAGCGAGTAGGTAGAGCTTATCCCAATGCTATGATCGTTCAAATGTTCTTTAATGCAAAAAGAAAGGAGTTGGTCGAGATATTTAAGGGAGGAACAAGAACTGAAAAAACTCGTGCAGTTCAAATCATGAGTAAATTAGATGCCGCTAACGCGATTGAATATCGAAAGATCATAAGAAGTTAAATAAGGCATATTATGGTAAGCAAATATTATTATTTATTGGTTTTAGCATTTTTCTGTTTTACAGCAGAAAACTATGCTCAAAACTCAATTCCAGCAGAGATCAATTGGGGAGAAGAGTATAAAGAACCTTCTAAATCTGCACTCTCCAGGATCATTGGTTCTGATGAAAAATATTATTATACCCTTAGAAGAAAGTATGGTATGCAGGGCAATCAAGAAGTATATATTGAAAAATATAGTCTTGATGGTTTGAAGCTTATTAAAGCCAATGCAGTAAACTTAAAATTTCAAAAAAAATTACGATCATTTCATGAATTGTTGAAGGTCAATGATGATATATTTTTGATCACATCTTACTTGAATAAGGCCAAAAAGAAAAATTACCTTTTTGCTCAAAAGTTTAAATCCAATTTAGAAGTTTCAGATGATCTTATCAAAATTGGAGAGATGGATATTCCAAATATTGCTAAGGAAGGAATTTTTGATATTGAGATTTCTAGAGATAGTTCTAAAATTTTAGTTTATCATGACCTGCCGCACAGAGGAGGAGAGAATGAAAGGCTAGCTCTGAGTATTTATGATTCTGAATTTAATGAACTGTGGAATAAAGAAATTAGTATACCTTATCCGGATAAGCAGTTTACCTTTGAAGAATATCGAATTAGTAATGAAGGGGATGTATTTCTTTTGGGAGTGAAGTTTTATGATGGTGCGAATATTAGACGAAGAGGCAAGCCCAATTATGAGTATTTATTATTGACTTATCTTGAGGAAGGAAGTAGATCAAAAGAATATTCTTTAAAAGATCCAAGCAAGTTTATAACAGATCTCACCTTTGAACCTACCCGTAAAGGTGAAATAGTATGCTCTGGATTTTATTCAGAAAAGAGTGCGTATACCATAAAAGGTACCTTCTTTATGAGGATAAATATTTTGTCTGAGGATATTCTGGTAAATAATTTCAAACAGTTTGATTTTGATTTTGTAACAATAAATTATTCTGAAAGCAAAAAAAATCGTGCTGAAAAAGCTGCGCTCAACAACAACAAAAATAGAGAAGCGGAACTTTATAAATTTGCATTAGATGATTTGATACTAAGGTCGGATGGTGGAGCATTGCTTATTGCAGAACAGTATTTTGTTGAGGAGTATTTTACAAATACTGGTTTTCAACCAGGTATTGCTGGTGGAATCAATGATAGGGTATATGAATATAACTACAATGATATTATAGTAGTAAATATTAATCCAGATGGATCAATTGCTTGGTCAACACTAATACCTAAAACCCAGGTCACAACAAATGATGGAGGCTATTTTTCTTCCTATTCGAAAGCTATTGTAAATGATAAGATCTATTTTGTTTATAATAATAATAGAAGAAATTTTGATTCTGAGAGAAGTGGGAATTTTAATTTTGATGGGAGGCAATCCATAATTGCATTGACTGCCGTAAATAAAGATGGAGAGTTTCGCACTTACCCTTTATATGACAATCGAGATGCAGATATTTTAACTCGCCCTAAAGTTTGTGAACAAGTAGGAAAACGAAAGATGTTGATTTATGGTGAAAAAAATAGAAGGTTTAAGTTCGCAAGTCTAACTTTTTAGGCGTATTGACAATCAACGAGGTTCAAATATAAATTATATGTATGTGTATTATTTTAATTATTTTAGGTAATTTTATATCGTCAATCTTGACTTTTTGAACGGTAATCTGCATTTTTAGATATTGTCAAACTATCAAATGGTGAAAAATATCGTCATTTTTGCTTCGGGAGGAGGATCAAACGCAAGTAAGATAATAACTCATCTCAAGAATAATCCGAATGTAAAAGTGGCTTTGATTTTATCAAATAATATTGATGCCAACGTATTAAACATAGCCAAAAATAATAATATAGCCACACATGTTGTGGATAGAGAATCATTCTATAAAAGCGATAATGTAGTCAAACTATTAAAGCGTTTAGATATTGATTTAATAGTACTGGCTGGCTTTTTATGGCTTATTCCCAAAGATTTAATTATGGCTTTTCCTGATCGGATACTAAATATTCATCCGGCTTTATTGCCGAAATATGGAGGTAAAGGTATGTACGGTCAAAACATCCATAAGGCTGTTTTTGAGGCAAAGGAGAAGGAATCAGGGATTACAATTCATCTTGTGAACGAAAAATATGATGAAGGAAAAATCATATTTCAAGCCCATTGTGATTTGAGTAAAACGCGTAACGCAGAAGAAATAGGAAAAAAAGTATTAGAATTAGAGCACAAATATTACCCTTTAGTCGTAGAAAATTATTTAGACAGAGTGTAAAATCAACCAAAATGAACAAATTACTTACAATTTTGACCTTTATATACCTTTTTCAAGGAATTGGAATCTCACAAGAGGTAAATTCTAATAATTGGAAACAGAATAAAAAGCTTGCAGAAGAACTTTTGCAAAAAAGAAATTTTGCAGAAGCTGCCAAATATTTTGAGAAAGCACATGAACTAAAGCCCGCAAAAACAGAGCTTCTTTCTTACGCAGCTGAAAATTATCTTTTAGTCAGAGATTTTAGAAAAGCTGCCCACACTTTTGGACAGCTAAAAAATAGCGAAAACTATCCTTTAGCTGGAATGAAGTATGCTTTGAGTTTGAAGCAAGACAAGAGATATGATGATGCTACTATCGAATTCACTAATTTTATTTCTAATTATAAAGGAACGGACAAAGCAATTCTTACAGATCAGGTCCAATTAGAAATCGAAGGTTGCCAATTTGCTTTAGATCAAAGAGCATTGAGTGCAACCTCACCTTATGCCATAACTCATTTAAATTCTAAGATAAATACAAACGTTTCTGAATTTGGGCCAATACAATATTCTGATGATATTCTTTATTACTCTTCAATGGTGAAGGGAAAGGCTAACCTATTTAGATCGCAAAAGAATGATGGTAATTGGAGTAAAGGGATCATACCTAGGGGTTTTCAAAAATTAGCAGAAGATCACTTTTGTAACGGATCTTTTACACCAACCGGAGATAGGTTTTATTTCACAATATGTGAACAAGACGAAAATGGTGGTGAACTCACGGCAAGATGTGAAATTTATGTGACTATGAAAAAAGGTGCTTCTTGGAAAGCTCCAATAAAATTACCAGAGTATATTAATTTACCGAATAAAACAGCGACACAACCTTTTGTTGTGCACAAGGGAGACAAAGAAATATTGTATTTCTCTTCAAATAGAGCAGCAGGGCAAGGTGGTATGGATCTTTGGTTTATTGAAAAAGAAATTGATTCTGAAGGAACTGATTTTACCTTCCCGGAAAATCTTGGACCAAATATCAACACAAGAGGAGACGAAATTACTCCATTCTTTCATCTAGAAACAGAATCTTTATATTTTAGTTCTACTGGTCATTTAACCATGGGAGGTTTTGATATATTAAAATCAGTTGGTCATAAAACGAGTTGGTCAACAGCAGAGAATTTGGGAGCACCTTTTAATTCATCTGCAGATGACACTTACTTCTCTTTATTTGGAGATACTGAAACTGGATACTTCGTTTCCAATAGAAGGTTTGGAATTGATAAAATCTTGACAACTCAGGAAGATATCTTTTCTTTCTCAAAACCAGGTCAACAGTATGCTATTAGAGGATTTATTTTTGATGAATTAAACAGACCTTTAGAAGAAGTTTATATTTATCTATATGAATTTTTAGAAGACGAAGAAAGGAGACTGCTTACTACGCAGACCATCGATCATACGGGCTCTTATGAGTTCAGATTGCAGCCAGGAAAACGTTTTCAGTTAGCATTACAAAAAGAAAATTTTGCTCCTGCCACTGAATACTTCAATACACTAGACGAAACTATGTTATTAATTGAAAAGAACATGACCATGTCAAGGATCAACCCACAAGCAGCTTCGGCTTCTACGGAAACAATCGTTACCCTTGATGAAACTCCTCAAGAAGTAAAAAATATAAACACAGAAGATAATGAAGAGATGGTAATAGAAGAACCAAATGCACCTGAAATTGAGGTTGAAGAACTGGTACAAGAGGAAATAGAGCCTAGAGAGGAGTTAATAACCAAAAATGAGGAAATTTTAATGGAAACTCCAATCGTAAATGAAGAGGTGGAAGTTGAGAATATAGATATTCAAGAAGATGTCCAAGTTGTAAAAACGGAAACAATAACAACAAAGGAAACTGTAGTTATGGAACCTATTAATGAGACAAGTAAAGAGGTAATCACTTTTGTAATAGATGGAGATCAAATCAAATCGGTAGATATTAATAATGGAAATACAAGCGGAAACTCTAATGTAAATGCTCCAACAAATAATTATACCAATAGCAATACAACTAATAACTATGCTCCTAACCCACCAATCACAACGAATAATGTATACACTACCAGAGAAATTTTAACGGGAAAAGGAACCACAAGTGTGCCATCAGGAACGGGTATTTATACCTACGATGAGTATAATAATAATTACCGTAAAGAAGGAGGTTCTGCTACTGTTAATACATTTACTAACAATGCTCCAAGTACTTATGTTAATTCAGCACCAATAGCTAATACAAATTCTTCTGATATAAGATCTGATGCGCCGTTTGTTTCCGGTACTTATTACAAGATTCAATTAATAGCAGTTGAATTTCATACTGCAAGTAATAAAAGGTACGATGGTGTTAGAAATTTGGGCAAAAGATTTGATACAGAATACATTGTTGAAAAAGGATGGACAAGAGTTTTATTAGCAGATTGTATGAGTAAGACAGAAGCAGATAAAATTTTAAATGAAGCACAGTCAAAAGGATTTGAAAGAGCATACATCGTTAAATATAGAGATGGAGAAAGAATAGGTAGAATAAAATAGATTTTAAGTTATAATGTTTCCATACCTCTGGTTGAACCCTATTATACCTTGAAGGCCGCCTGTATGAATGGCTAAAATTTTACTACCTGTCGGAAAGAAATCTTTACTAATTAGATCATAGATCCCATATAGCATCTTCCCGGTGTATATGGGATCTAATTGTATTTGGTGATCTTTTTTGAAAGTATTTATAAATTCGATTAAAGGTTTTTTGTGTCTCGCATAACCACCAAAATGGTAGTCATTTGAAATCGTATAGTTCCGGTGAGGGATATCATATTTAGTGAGTAAATTTTCGAGCATAGAGTTTGCAAAATTTCCTTTTAGAGAAGAAAAACCCACAACCTTCTTACTTCCTTCAAGGCCTTTTATAATTCCCGCTATTGTTCCAGCTGTTCCAATACTAACACAGATATAATCAAAGCTTTGATCATTTAAATAAGAAACGATTTCAGCACAACCTTTTATGGCTAAAGCATTGGTGCCACCTTCTGGAATAAAATAATAATTTTCTTCCCCATACATTTTTAGGATCTCTTTGGGAGATAAAGTTTTGAGGGCTTTATATTTTTGAGAATCGATGTACTTCAGATGCATGCCTTCGTCCTGAGCCAATTGCAATGTAGGATTTAGAGGCATGTGTAATCTTCCTCTGATTAGTCCAAGTGAATTAAAGTTATAAATTTTTGCGGCTGCAGCTACTGCAGCGATGTGATTAGAATAAGCACCTCCTAAGGTGAGTAATCCAGAAAAACCATGGCTTTTTGCAAAAAGTAGGTTGTATTTTAGTTTACGCCATTTATTTCCAGAAATTTTTTCATGAATTTGATCTTCCCGTTTAATAAATAGATCAATACCACTTTCTTTAAGAAGCCTACCATTAACTCGATCGATGCGCACTTTAAAGGACATAACAAACTGTAAATCAGTGTTTATTGTATTAAAAATAATTGATATATAACTTTATTATCCATATATTTGAAGTATGAACGTTTCCATAGACCAATTTTTATAAAAACAAGAAGAAAGGAGCACACCTTCTTTGAAACACTATGTTAATGAAAAAGAATAAAGAAAAACCAACGATTGTAAAAATTAAAAGTATTGTTAGCCTTATACTGCCTAAAGATAAAGGTAAAATTGATTCCAAAGGTGGAGGCTATACTTGGGTAGGCTAAAAAATAATATCCAATAAGCAGTTTAAGCAGTGTATCTTTACGCTGCTTTTTTTATTGGTTAAAATCTAATTATGGCCCAGGAGATCAGTCTTTTTAAAAGTATACTTAAAATGAATTGCCCAAGATGTCGCAAGGGAAAATTGTTCTATACTAAAATAGTTGAATTTAAAAGGATCACAGAAATGCCCGATAGATGCATAGAGTGCGATCAAAAATTTTTACCTGAACCGGGTTTTTATTATGGGGCCATGTTTATTTCTTATATCATGACTGCGTTTTTTTTCTTGGCTTTCATTGCGTTATGTATGTTTGGTTTTGGGTTAGATGTCGATACAACATTTATTTTACTTGCGGTATTAATAATAATAGGTTTTGTTTGGTTTTTTAGAATTTCAAGATCTATCTGGATTCATATAAATGTGCCATACGAAGCAAATCATAATGGGCTATAAATTTTTCATTTGATCATATGCAGCGAATATTGATTTATTTTTCTTTTAGGATAGTGAATCATTAAGTTTTGCTATTTTTGAATTAAAATAAAAGCAATGAGAAATACCATACTTTTACTTAGTCTATTAGTTTCTTTTATAGATTTAAATGCGCAAGCCTGGACAGATGTTGGACTTAAACTTGGTGGAGGGGTAAGTTATCTTTACAATTCAAACATAGAATCAAATAATATTTATAATCCGAAACCTTTTAAATCAGGTTCTTATAACATTGGAGCCAAAGCTGGAATAAATATAGGAGAGCATCACAGTCTCAATGGTGAGGTCATGTTTTCTAGTATGAAGAAACTATTCGTATATAAAACAGGTTTAGGAGAACTAGATTCTGATAATGAAATTAAATGGACTAATATAGATCTTTATTTATTGTACCGTCATTATAGAGAAGGTTCCTTTTTAGAAATAGGTGTTATGAGATCAAATGTTCGTAAAGTAGAACAAACAGATGTTCCAGCAGGTCTTTTGAATGAAGTTGATGTTAGCAACTTTTATGAAAGTGGATATTGGTCGGGAGTTTTGGGTACAGGGACATTTATTGCGGGATCAGATAGATTTACTGTTATGTTGGGTATAAGAATGCATGTGGGATTGACAGATTTTGTTTCTGAAGCGGGGCATAATAATATTGACCCATTTCCCAACTCAAATGTGAGCGGGAGTACAGCCATAGAAAGGGTTAACACAATGCCCATATTAGTTGAATTTATGTCAGAATTTAATTTTGGACTTGGATTTTTTGCCAAGACAGTTTGTTCTGGTAGGGTAAAATGGTTTGGCTCCTAAATTTCCAAACTATTAAAGTAAGCTTTTATTTCATCTTTCTTCCTTCTAGAAACTGGGACTTTGTGACCATCGATAGTTATTAAATAACTATTATCACCAGATACATATCCTTTACAATAATCTAAGTTAACTATATGAGATTGATGGACTTTCACAAAAGCTTCGTTAGCGAGTAAAAATTCAAATTTTTTCAACCCTTTAGAAGAGTAAATTGCTTCAGGAGTTGCCAATACCATTTGAACATAAGCACCTTCTCCGTGGATTCTCATTAATTTGTGTGGTTCTATTATTGTAGAACTAGATAGGGTTGAGATTGCAAAATTTTTGCCATATTTTGGAGAGGGATCATGTATTATATAGCCTCTCTGATTTGTTTCTAATAATTTTCTGGCTTTAACTATTTTCGAAGCTCTATCAGTAGAATCTTTAAATCTAGTTGGTTCTATAGGTTTTAAAATATAATCTACAGCTTCGAAAGCAAAGGCATCGAGCGCGAAGGTTTTATAAGCAGTTATAAAAATGATTTGACTGTTAGTAAGACCTAGCTCAGTCAATAATTGTATAGAGTCTTTTTGGTCTAAATTAATATCAAGGTATAAAAGATCGGCTTTTTTTATTAATAATAATTCTTTTGCTTCCATATATGATGAAGCTTGTCCAATTACCTCCACATATGGGCAAAGCCTCTTTAGATACTCACATACGATTTCTCTCGCATCGTCTTCATCATCTATAATTATTGCAGTTACTGACATAGTTTTTAATTTTTGATAAAATTAAAGTTATTAATTCAGAATTCAGCTACCGAATTTAAAATGAAACCGACCGAATTTAAAACGGTCAATAAAAATCAAAAAAGATTTTAGATATTACAATCATTATGTGAGACCGACATAATATAAAGCTATACTAAAACTTTTAATTGAGGAAATAGATTTTAATGGTCGCTATTTCCTCTTTTTTAGTATAGGTAAGTTAACAGTAACCTGAGTTCCAACAATTTTATCCTTCATTTTTAGTTCTTCAACTTTTATTTGCTCATTCAAAAATCCAGGATCTAAAAGATTTAATCTTTTGGTTGTTATATTCATTCCATAAGATTTCCTTTCGACTTCTTCTTCTTCTTCTTCCTCATTTTCTAGTTCATGTATTTTTTTTCCTGCTGTGATTTTCCTTTCATTGCTTACTTCCAGAATAATTTTTTTTATCAACAGGTCATCGAGATCTCTTTCTTTCTTTTTTTGTTCTTTTACTTTGTCCAAAAGATCTCCGAAACCAGGTCCATTGTCTTTTATAATAAAGACTATTTTATCTCCTTGTTTGAAAATTTGTAATGAAATCAAACCATCTTTGATTTTAGATTTCATACCATGAAGCACAGAGTTTTCTACAAAGGGTTGAATGATCATTGAGGGTACTTCAATATTTGTATCTACATCCTTAAAATTTGACCTTATTGAAAAATTAAATTTGTCTTTAAATCTTAATTTTTCTAAAGTTAGGTAGTTTGTTAAAAGTTCAATTTCTTTTGCGAGAGTGTTTTGACCTTCAACCGAAATTTCAAGAATATCTCTTGTCAACTGAGCAAATTTAGTCAAAAAGAATATGGCATATTTGTTTTTGTCTTTTAGTATAAAGTTTTGGATGGAGTTTAAACAATTAAAAATGAAATGAGGATTCATTTGTGCAGTCAAAGCTTGTTTTTCAATTTCAAGCATTCTAGCTTTAAGCATATTTACCTGTTCCCTTTGTTTTGCTTGAATAACTATTACGAAATAAATTAAGCTAGCAATAAATATGAAATATAAGAAATAGGCAAACCAAGTTTGGTACCATGGATAATCTACCACGATAGGAAGTTGAGCTGAATTTGACCAATACCCATCAGGGTTCTTAGATTGAACTTGAAAATTATATTTACCTGGAGAAAGATTTGTAAAGAATGCGGAAATGTTTTTAGTTAGGGTCCAATCACTTTCTTCAACTATTTTAAACCTATAATCGATATCACCTAATTGTTCGAAATTGAGAGTGACATAATTAATTTCAAACTCATTTTTTTCATAAGGGATATGAATATCTTCTCCGACCTTATATTTTAGATTTTTATATTTAAGTTCTGTGATTGTCGGGGTTAAAGAAAAGCTATCCAATTTTGGATCTGAAAACTTTATGAGCCCTTTAGCTGTTGCCAAGTATGCAATCCCATTGTAAGTATCCACTTGATAGATTTCATTAGTTGGTAAGCCATTTGATTTAGTAAAAGTTCTGACAGGATTTTTGTCCTCTTTTACAATTCTAGATAAACCATTCAATGTGCTGACCCAAATGGTATCTCCATCAGATATGTGTACATCTTCAATCATGTCGGCAGCAAGCCCCATGGAAGTATTAAATTTATAAGTGATAGAATCTTTCCATAATATCACTCCATTGCCTTTCGTCCCTAACACTAGGGTTGAATCGGAAAGTTCTTCGATGTCTTCAATTCTAATGTTTAATTCAGGTTCGTCAATGAACCTATAAAGCTTTTCGTTTTTGTATTCGAATAAGCCGTCACTGTATCCGATAAGGACTTTGTTCGAGTATGTAGCATGTATTGAGAAAGGTCGTTGTCGAATTGCAGATCTGGTAATTGAAGAATTATATAACTCGTTAGTTTTTAGGTCGATAGAAAATAAGCCATTTGGTTGGATGACTAATAAATTACTATCGTATAGTACTAAGCCTTTGCCATCAAAATAACTAGATTTTGCATAATAAGGGATATAAATATCTTCTTCAATGTAACCGTTTTCTGTATATATGATATTGCTACTTTTATCAAAAATGAAATCAGATATTTCATATTTGTTATTTTGTTCAATGTTTAGAAATTCATTTGCTGTTTCTCTATAAATTCCGGATAGTGTTCCTATTGAGTTTCCAGTTATTATTTTTGTTCCGTTTTCAACAATTTTTATAGTGGTAATATGCTTATCCTTTAATTGTTTAATAAGTTCGTCTTCAAATTTAGGAATGTATAATATTCCTTCATCATTGGATCCTAACCATAAATCTTGTTCTTTGTCTAAATATAAATTATTGATAGATAGTCCTTTAAAATAATTACTTGGGTTTTTATCAGAAAATAATTCACTAGAATTTTTATAAAGTAATATGCCTTTATGACCTTTAAGTCCTATTAATATTACTCCGTTTCTTAATTGAATAATATCATTTGTACCATTTGACAAAAAAGATTTTCTTGCCAAGAGTTCGCCGTCTAAAGAATACTTAAAGCAATTAGAATCTGTTATTAAGATAATGTGATTTATGGAATCTTTTATATATTCAGTTGAATTAGCAACTGTTTTAAATTCATTAAGATATTGCTTACTGTTATTAATATTTTCAAGAGCTATGAAGTCTTGATTTACCTTACTATTGAGTTTCAAGTGCTCGAAATTTTTACATAGAAAAGAAGTTTCATTTATATAAAAAATTTCTACTCCTTGAATGTTGTCATATTTTAGAAGTTTAGAATTTTGGATTTTGAAAGTAGAAAAACTATGAAGGTGAATATACTTATCATCATTTTCATCGATATAAAAAAGATGAGCATGACTAAATTTATTTTTCAACTTTAATATTTCTTGATTGAAAGATGCAGCTTTAATGGAGTCATTCTCCATGTAAAAAGCTTCTCCAGTCATACTACCGAACCAAATTCTACCTTTTGAATCTTCATGAATATTGAAGACGACATTTTGCACTAACCCTTCCTTAGGACCAAAATTCTGAAAACTATAACCATCAAATTTGGATACCCCGTTATCAGTTCCAAACCACATGAAGCCCTTACTATCTTCAAACGAGCAATACACTTCTGAACTTGGTAAGCCATCGTCAGTGGTATATTGGATATAGTTAGGTTGAGGCCCTTCTTGGCAAAAAGAAATAACACTAACGAGAAAGGCTAAAAGAAATAATATTTTACGCAAAATTATTTTTTAATAAGAAACATTAAATCTTGATTCCCTTCATTAACTTTTGTTACATAAGGATATTTAATTGATTTTACAATACCTAAATCTTTAAAATTTTCAAGATATAGTTTTTCAAAATTCGCTTTCCATAAAAATCCTTGATGGCCTCTATAATTGATTTCTTTATAATTTTCTTCAAAATATTCAATACCTAAAATATAGTTTGATGTGCATCTATAAACTTCTGAAATAAAGGCCAACAAATCTTCAGGAGCTATATGTATCAAAACACCGTTCACCATCACCATATCAAAAAATCCATCCTTAAAAGGAATATCAAAACCCGATCCTTCTATGATATTAATTCCTACTGTAAATTCTTTTGCTTTTTGTACAGCATAGGATTGAAGTTCCAGACCATATAAATTTTCAAAACCCATTTTCTGAAGACATCGAAGTTGCATGCCAGTGTTACATCCCACCTCAAGAATTTTAATAGATCTATCTAAATCAAATATAAAATCTTCAAACATCTTAGTTCTAGAAATTCCATACTTGTTTACGTAATTTTGATCCCATTTTTCGAAAGATAAGAATGAATTTCGATCTGTGTATTCCTTTCCGAAATTTCCCTTCCAAAATTTTACCTGCTCTGTCTCCATATTTTGTTTACTTTTTGACAAAATAATTTTACTAAATGATATTTTTGTATTAAACATCTTCCCTCAAAATACTGTTTTATCCCCAATTCACGTTTTTAGCCTAATTTCTCCTCTAATCTAGGCCTTTTCGTATATATTCACTTAATTTGCACCATGGTTTCGAAAGATTCAGAAATTAAAGATCAAAAAGATAAGTTTAATAAAGAAAGCTTCAAGAATTCTCTGCAGATCTTTAGCTATATAAAGCCATATAAGTGGAAATTTATATTTGGAATGTTTCTACTATTTCTATCTTCCATGGTTTTTATGGTTTTTCCGTATTTATCAGGGGAGATGATTGACATCGCTCAAGGCAAATCAAATTTGGGCTTTGATCTAAAAGGAATAGCCTGGATTTTAGTAATAGTCCTTCTCATACAAGGCTTTGTATCTTATACTAGAGTCATTCTATTTGCACAGGTGAGTGAAAAAGGAATTCGAGACCTCAGAAAATCTTTGTATGATAAATTGATAATCTTGCCACTTGTTTTCTTTGAAGAAAATAGGGTAGGAGAATTGATAAGTCGATTAACTTCTGATGTTGAAAGGTTGGATAGGGTATTTTCAATTACTCTTGCTGAATTTTTTAGACAGATTATTATACTAATTGTTGGTGTGATTTTTATAGCTTTTACTACCCCAAGATTGGCTGGCGTTATGTTATTGACATTCCCAATAATAGTTGTAGGGGGATTCTTTTTTGGAAAATACATCCGAAATCTTTCTAAGCAAAAGCAAAAACAATTAGCAGAATCAAATATAATTGTTAGCGAAACTTCTCAGAGTATTCAAACCGTAAAGTCTTTTACTAATGAGAAATTCGAATCCAATCGGTACAGAAAATCTTTAGACATACTTGTTGAGATAGCATTAAAATTTGCGGCAGGCCGAGCTTCGTTTTCTGTTTTTATTGTAACAGTTTTATTTGGAGCATTATTTTTTATTATTTGGCAAGGAGCTGTAATGCTTGAAGCCGGAACCATCACCGCTGGAGAATTGGTTTCGTTTGTTTTTTATACTGGTATCATTGGTGCTTCGATTGCAAGCCTTGGAAATTTTGTAACAGAACTTTTGGGAGCGATTGGAGCAACCGAAAGACTGATGGAAATTCTAGATATGGAACCAGAACTTTCATACGAACAAATGGATGATGCTCCTGCAAAGATCTACGGAAACATAGAATATAAAAATGTTGTTTTTGCTTATCCAACAAGACCAGACATAAAGGTCTTACAAGGACTAAACTTGAGCATACAAGCTGGACAGAAAATTGCCTTAGTAGGTGCGTCCGGAGCGGGTAAGTCTACCATAATACAATTACTTCAAAGATTTTACGATCTAGAATCGGGTGATATCAAAGTTGATGATAAAAGTATTTTTGATTACGGTGTTTCTGAATATAGAAACAACCTCGGCATTGTGCCACAAGATGTAATTCTTTTTGGAGGTTCCATTAAAGAAAATTTACTTTACGGTAAACCAGATGCTAGCGAGGCAGAATTGATAGAAGCTGCAAAAATATCTAACAGCTGGGAGTTTATTTCCAGATTTCCAGAACGACTTGAAACCATTGTTGGAGAAAGAGGTGTGAAATTATCTGGCGGGCAAAAACAAAGAATTGCAATCGCTAGAGCAGTTTTAAGAAATCCGACCATACTCTTACTTGATGAAGCTACTTCCTCTCTTGATGCAGAATCAGAATCACTAATACAGGAAGCTTTAAATAGATTGATGGAGGGAAGGACTTCTATCATCATTGCTCATAGGCTTTCTACCATTCGTGATGTTGATCAGATCTATGTAATAGGAGATGGTAAGATCATTGAACAAGGAACACACCTTGAACTTACTGCAATTGAGGACGGCGCATACAATACTTTAGCAAAACTTCAGTTTGAATCCAAGAAGTTATAATAAATTGCGACCTTAGTAAAAATTCTAATATTATGATTCCACCAGGAATGGATATGAGAAAATTAATGGATGGCTCTGGAGAAGAACGAGTCAGGCCAGAAAAAAATGAATGGCCATTTGTAATAGGCGGGATTTTGTTTTTTTTTATCACTCTATTTTTATACGTGATCAAGTTTAATGTATTTAGCCAAACCATCAATGGTGGCAAACTCACTTTGATCTCTGTCATATTAGCTTTAATGGTTGGTTTATTTCTAGCAACTATATTATCGAAAGATGCAGATGAATATGAACGTTGGCGTGTCTTTGCGACTGTGATATTTTTGTGTGTTCTGAGTTTTCCACTTTATGCACACTTGTTAAATTATTATTTAGCTTCTTCAGAAATTCATAGCACTGAGGTAGAAGTAATAAAAAATGATGCATATGTCCATTCACAAATGAGCATTCCATTGACTAAGTTAAAGGCTTCTGGATATTATCTGCATTTTGATTTTAAGGAAAAAGAAACTTACTTGAGAACAAATGAACCGATCTTTCCAAATCAGGGTAAAGGTTCGAGAATTTCTTTACCTTTCAAAAAAGGCGGATTGGGATTTTCAATTTTAGATTTGACTCAATTATAAATGCAAATTATAAATCAGGCAGAACTTCAGGCAATCCATACTTTTGGCCTAAAGGCAAAAGCAAAATCCTTAGTAATAGTAAGAAATGTTTTTGAACTTAAAGAGGCTTTGAGATTACCTCACAAGAATAAAATGATTCTAGGGGGTGGGAGCAACTTGGTTTTTGTCAGAGACTATAAGGGGCTCATTATCAAGAATGAAATAAAAGGAATTAAGATCACTAGGCGTTTCAAGAATTCAATACATGTAGCTTGCAAGGGTGGAGAGAATTGGCATACGTTTGTCCTTTGGTGTATCGCTAAGGGATATGGTGGACTTGAGAACTTATCTTTAATTCCTGGAACGGTTGGAGCTGCACCAATTCAAAACATTGGAGCTTATGGCGTGGAGTTAAAAGATGTGTTTGTAAAATTAAAAGCGATTGATTTAAAAAGTAGTAAGCAAAAAACTTTTTGGAACAAAGACTGCACATTTGGATATAGAAATAGTTATTTTAAAAATAAGGGAAAGGGAAAATTTGCCATAACTGAAGTCACTTTCAAGTTGAGTAAAAAGCCGCATAAGCTTAATGTAAGGTATGGGAGCATAGCCACAAGACTTACTAGTCTTCCTAAAAGAGAACAAACAATAAAGAATCTTTCAGAAATTATAATAGATATAAGGCGATCAAAATTACCAGATCCGCAGAAAATTGGAAATAGTGGAAGTTTTTTTAAGAATCCTATTATTTCAAAAACTGCCTTTACTAATTTAATTAAGGAGTATCCTAATATGCCCAACTATGCAGCCTCTCAAGGTAAGGTGAAATTAGCTGCAGGATGGCTTATTGATCAATGTGGCTGGAAAGGCAAAAAATTTGGGAAAGTTGGATGTTACAAAAGTCAAGCCCTAGTAATTGTAAATTATGGTAATGCAAAAAGCGAAGAATTGTTAGAACTTATTAAGCAGATAAAGGATTCCGTTAAAAGTCGATTCAAAATTGACTTAGAAGAGGAAGTAAATCTGATAAAATAGGAGACAATTAGATGACTTCGCATCTTATTTAGAATAAATCTAAATAAAAATCGCTAACCAATAAGCCGTAGGTACGTAAACAATTAATACAAAAGCTTTATATCTTTGCCACGTTTTAGAAAACCTTCATAAATACAAATATTTTGAGGAACAGAATAACCAAATTCGGAGCTGTTTTTTCCTTCTTTGTCTTAAGCGCTGACTTATTTGCTCAAGGTTCAGCAACGGGCGGTTCAAATGCCTTATTATATGGACTTCTATTAATTGTTGCACTGCTTATTTTAGCAGCAGTAGCACTAATTGGAGACAGTATGGTAACGGTAAAATCAAAAGAATTAGGCGTAGAAAGAGGAAGTGAAAAATTATCCCTTTTCCCATCAAACGAAGAGATGTTTGCTCCAAAAGCTGAAGGAGCCGCATCAGGAAAAAAAGTCTTTTTTCTAAAAAAAGGTTTTGATATCAAATTGGAAGGAGAAGCGAGTTATGATGTTGACGAAAATTTGAACGTAAGTACTTTTGCATTGCAGCCTAAGAATTTCATAGGCATGTCGCCAATTCCTAAAGTAGAAGTAGAAGTAGGGCAGGAAGTGAACGCAGGAGATCACATACTTTATGATAAGAAAAATCCATCTGTCAAATATGTAGCTCCAGTTAGTGGAGAAGTTATAGCCGTCAATAGAGCTGAAAAAAGGTCTATTGCAGAAGTAGTTATACTAGCTGATAAGAAAATGAACTTCAGGAAACTTCCACAGTTCGATTTTGAAAAATCTTCTAGAGAAGAGCTTGTGAATTATATGCTAGATGCCGGAGTATGGCCTCATATTAAGCAGAGACCTTATGATATTATTGCAGATCACACAATAGAACCCAAAGCAATTTTTGTTACAACTTTTGATTCGGCGCCACTTGCGCCAGACCAAGATATAGTAGTTGCGGGGAGAGAAGATATCTTCCAAATAGGTTTGGATGTTTTAAATAATTTGACATCAGGAAAAGTGCATATCAGTATTGATGCTAAAGATGAAGATCCTTCAACGGCATTCATGAATGCGAATGGTGTAGAAATTCATTATTTTCATGGACAACATCCAGCAGGAAACGTGGGAGTACACATTCACCACATAGATCCAATTAGTAGTGGAGAAAAAGTATGGACTTTGGGTGTACAAGATGTAATAACATTAGGTGCATTGTTTGAAGAAGGAGTATATGATGCTCAAAGAGTAGTTGTATTAACAGGAGCAGAACTAAAAAATCCTAGATATGTTACTACTTACTTAGGAGCGAATATTGGTGATTTGATAAAGAATGACCTTAAGAATGACCACGTAAGATTAATTTCTGGAGATGTGTTGAGTGGTAAGACGAAAACTCAAGAACAGTTTTTAGACTTTTATGAAGATCAGATCACTGTGGTTGAAGAAGGAGATGAATATGAGCCATTTGGATGGTTGATTCCATCCTCTGCTAGGCCAAGTATATCGCCAACGTTTATCTCTAATTTAATCGGAACGACATACAGAGCGAATACAAATACTCACGGTGAGAAAAGAGCATTTGTAGTAACAGGTCAATACGAACAGGTATTGCCAATGGATATTTATCCTCAACATTTGATGAAGTCGATTTTAATCAATGACCTAGAAAGAATGGAAGGATTAGGTATCTACGAATTGAGCGAAGAGGATATTGCTATCTGCGAATTTACATGTACTTCGAAGCAGCCTTTGCAAATGATACTAAGAGAAGGTCTTGAGGCCATGAGAGAACAAGAATAAATTGATAAACAACTTTTAATCACATATATGGGTTTAGTTGATTTTTTACATAAAATAGAACCAGACAAGAAGAAATCTCCATTTTTACACACACTGTTTGATGGTTTTTTCACTTTTGCTTACGCTCCAAATTCAGTAACAAGAGGAGGGGTGCATGTCAGAGATGGTATGGATCTGAAAAGACTGATGATACATGTTGTATTAGCAATGCAATTGTGCTATGTATTTGGTTCATACAACATAGGTCACCAGCACTATGCTGCATTGGGGATGTATGAAAGTTTCTTATCTGGATTTCACCTAAAATTGTTTTACGGCCTGATCAAGATCATTCCTATTTTTATAGTTTCCAATTTAGTAGGACTTGGTATTGAGTTCTATTATGCGGCAAGAAAGGGACATGCAATTGAAGAAGGATTTTTGGTTTCAGGAGCTCTGATTCCTTTGATAATGCCGCCTGATATTCCATTATGGATTTTGGCACTATCTGTTGCTTTTGCTGTCATTATTGGTAAAGAAGCATTTGGAGGAACAGGAATGAATATTCTAAATATTGCATTATTAGCCAGGGTTTTTGTATTCTTTGCCTATCCAACTTATATTTCAGGCGATGAAGTCTGGATTTCGGGTATAGAAAAAATTGATACCTCTTACATAGCTTCTGAAAATGGTTGGATATTCGGCGTTTTTGATTGGATCTTTTCATCCTTTGGATGGGAAACATTTGGAGCTGGAGGACAAGCGGTTGTGGATGGCTATACCGGAGCAACGCCTCTATCCCTAGCGTCAAAAGGTGGATGGGAATATGTACTTACAGTTTATACTCCATCTCAGATGTGGTGGGGTGCCATACCTGGATCAATTGGAGAGATGCCAAAGCTGTTTATAATATTTGGTGCCTTGTTTTTGGTTATGACAAAAATAGCTTCATGGAGAATAATGTTGTCCATGTTTATTGGGGCAGCAATAACGGCCTTGCTTATGAATGTAGCTGGCACAACACCATTTATGCAAGTACCTTGGTACTATCAGTTTTATATGGGATCATTTTTCTTTGCAATGGCATTTATGGCTACTGATCCCGTAACTGCAGCTAGTACAGATATGGGTAAGTGGATTTATGGATTTCTAATAGGTATGATAGGTATGATCATTAGAGTTTTAAATCCTGCTTATCCAGAAGGGTGGATGCTAGCTATTTTATTTATGAATGTATTTGCTCCTCTAATTGATTATTACGTTTTGGAAGCAAATATAAAAAGAAGAGCAAAACGAGTGAGATCTACCATTGGGGTATCAACAGAAAATATACTAACGGAATCTCAATCAGTACACTAAAATTTTAAAATATGCATTCAACAGGATATACTTTAAGATTCATAATCATTTTGACAGCAGTTGTTGCTTTGGTATTAACAGCATTAAGAGAAGTGACTAAAGATCAATCGGATAAAAATGAAGAGATTTTTAATAAAAAAGAGATATTAAAAGCTATTGCACCTAAGCTTGGACCTGATGGAGGAGCCGCAGTCGTAAAGGATTTCAATGATCAAAAAGTAGAAGAAATTTTTGATTCAAAAATAAAGCAATTAGCAATAAATAAAGCTGGTGAAGTTGTAGATAAGGAAGCTATTGTTTCTGCTGGATACAGAGGAGGAAAAGCGATAGATATAGACATGGCCAAGGAAAAGAAAAAACCTGAAGACCAGCGAATGTTCCCACTATTCATTTATGGAACAGGTAAGGATGCCGTTTATATTATGAATGTAAGAGGTTCTGGATTATGGGATGAAATATGGGGAAATGTAGCTGTAAAATCAAACTATAGTACTATCGTAGGTGTTAGTTTTGATCATAAGGGAGAAACTCCAGGACTAGGAGCTGAGATAAAAGATAATCCAGCTTTTCCAAGGAGTTTTGAAGGTAAAGAATTATACAACGATGAGGGAGAATTTGTTTCTGTGACCGTGAGAAAGGGTGGAGCTAGAGATAAGGAACATGAAGTAGACGGTATATCTGGTGCAACAGTGACTGCAGATGGCGTAACTGAAATGCTTGAAAGGGGTATCAGCTATTACCAACCATATTTTGAAAAACAGGAAGCCGGTTCATTACAAGGCTATTTGATAAATAAATAAATAGAATTTCTATGGCTGAAACAGCAGTTAAGAAAAAAGAAGCAGCAATTGCCTTTGGGAAGAAGGAAAGAAAGCTGATAACCGATCCATTAAACGACAACAACCCGTTGACAGTACAAGTCCTAGGTATTTGTTCTGCTTTGGCTGTGACTTCCCTTATTTTACCATCATTGGTAATGTCGGTAGCGGTTGTATTTGTATGTATGTTTGCCAGTTTTTTTACTTCTCTTTTGAGAAAAAATATACCTAATTCTGTAAGGATGATCGTCCAATTGGTCATAATTGCTGGACTAGTTACAGTGGTAGAATTTTCTTTAAGATATTTAAACTATCCTGTGTACAAGCAGTTGTCAGTTTACATCGGTTTAATCATCACCAATTGTATTGTTATGGGTAGACTGGAGGCATTTGCAATGGCAAACAATCCTTGGAGATCCTTGTTAGATGGGTTAGGAAATTGACTTGGCTATGGAGCTATTTTATTGATAGTAGCTTTTATCAGAGAATTATTTGGAAAAGGTACTTTGTTTGCTGGTACTGGGATAGAGATGAAAATAATAGGTTCTTCGCCAGACTATTGGATCAATACATTGACCTCTAATTGGTTTGGCTGGTACGCTAATAATAACCTCATGGTATTACCTGCTGCGGCAATGTTTATCATCGGAATTATAATCTGGGTCCAAAGATCATGGAATCAGAAATTAGTAGACATATCTTAAAATAAATAAAACTTACGAATCATGATATTATTAGAGAGTAGTTTTATAGATATATTCATAAAAGCGGCTTTTATTGAAAATATGGTTTTGGCCTATTTTCTAGGAATGTGCTCTTTCTTGGCAGTGTCTAAATCCGTAGATACTGCATTTGGTTTAGGTTTAGCAGTTATTTTTGTTCTGGGTATCACTATGCCGATCAACTGGGTTATAAATAGTTTCTTATTGGAAGAGTCAGGACTTTTAGGAACTGACCTTACCTTCTTGAGATTTATGTTGTTTATCGCAGTAATAGCCTCGATGGTACAATTGGTAGAAATGATCATTGAGAAGGTATCTCCAGCATTATATAACTCCTTAGGGATTTTCCTTCCTTTAATTACTGTGAATTGTGCCATATTAGGTGGTTCTCTATTTATGGTTTCAAGAGAGTACAATTTCTCTGAATCTGTTGCCTTTGGTTTAGGAGGTGGTTTTGGCTGGTTCTTAGCAATAATAGCTATAGCAGCTATAAGAGAGAAGATAAAATATTCTGCAGTTCCTCCAGCATTAAGAGGATTAGGAATGGCTTTCATACTAACTGGTTTAATGGGGGTAGCATTTATGTCCTTAATGGGAATTGATCCTGCAGCTTTATCAGGAGGAGCTAATTAATTAAAATGAATTTATACCACTTAGTGGTAATGTAAAATTATAGAGATGATTTTTCTTTTAAATACTCAAGTGATAATATTGGCTGTTTTGGTTTTCGTATCCATTATAGTTCTTTTGTCAATGATGTTGATCTTTGCAAGAAAGAAACTAGTACCTCAAGGTGCGGTAAGTATCATAGTTAATGGTGACACCGAAAAACCTCTTTCGGTGCAGCCTGGAGATACTTTACTTTCGGCGCTTTCTGCTCAAAGTATCTTTTTGCCCTCCGCATGTGGAGGAGGTGGTACTTGTGCGATGTGTGAATGTCATATTGATGAAGGAGGGGGAGAGGCATTACCAACTGAAATGAATCACATGACGAGAAAAGAAGCAGCTGAAGGCTTACGCTTGGCTTGTCAAGTGAAAGTTAGAGAAGATATGAAGATCAGGATCCCAGAAGAAATTTTTGGGATTAAGAAGTGGGAGTGTGAAGTTATTTCTAATTATAATGTAGCAACTTTTATCAAAGAATTTATAGTAAAATTACCAGAAGGAGAAACTTTAGATTTTGAAGCTGGTGGTTACATCCAAATTGATGTTCCTGAAACTGAGGTTGATTTTAGTGATATGGATATTACAGCTCATCCAAAGTATCATGATTCACCTGACAAGTTCCAAAAAGATTGGGATCAGTTTAAGATGTTTGATCTTAAGATGAAAAACGATGAAGAAATTTTTAGAGCCTACTCTATGTCAAATCACCCTGCAGAAGGTAACATCGTCTCCTTGACCATTCGTATTGCAACACCACCATTCAAGTGGGGTACTGATAAAGATGGTAAGAGAAAGTGGGAAGGTTACCAACCAATTAATCCAGGAATTTGCTCGTCCTATGTATTCGGAAGAAAACCTGGAGACAAGGTTACTATATCTGGCCCTTACGGTGAGTTCTTTATAAAGGAAACAGAAGCGGAAATGTTATACGTTGGTGGAGGAGCAGGAATGGCACCTATGCGTTCACATCTGTATCATTTGTTTCACACATTAGAAACAGGTCGTAAAGTAACGTTCTTTTACGGTGGTAGAACAAGACAAGAGTTATTTTATGTAGAAGAGTTTAGAGAGATAGAAAAGAAATTTCCAAACTTTACATTTGCAGTAGCTTTGGATAATCCTTTACCTGAAGATAATTGGACGTTAAAGAAAGATCTTGATGATCCAAATGGAGATGGGTTTAAAGGATATGTTCACAATGTTGTGATAGATGAATTTTTAAGTAAACATCCAGAACCAGAAGAATTAGAATTGTATTTCTGTGGTCCTCCAATGATGAATTTATCAGTAATCAAAATGGCGGAAGATTGGGGGATACCAGAGGAAAATGTAGCCTTTGATGATTTTGGAGGATAATAAAAGATATTATTGAATTACACTTGGGCTATTCTTTTATAAGAGTAGCCCTTTTTTATGCTTTATCCATAAAAGTTTTACCTTACCAAAAATTTAAATTCAATGATATGAAAGTTTCCGCGACTCTTGCTATGAACAATCTAATGAAGGCAAGACTTAGTAAAGGACTTGAAACCTACAAACTCGGTTTTGGACAATCTCCTTTTCCAGTCCCTAAAGTTATGGTAGAAAAGTTGAAAGAATCAGCGTGGATAAAAGATTACTTAAGTACTCAGGGTCTTGAAAGTTTAAGGGTAGAAATAGCTAAATATTATCAATATAAATTCGATTTAGGGATTTCCCCTGACCAAATTATTGTTGGTCCAGGGTCTAAGGAATTGCTTTTTCTTACTCAGATGGTTTTGAAACGTGACCTATTACTTCCTGCGCCAAGTTGGGTTACTTATGCACCGCAAGCAGAGTTACTAAATCATCCGATCCATTGGATACAAACAAAGAAGGAGGACGGTTATATGCTTGACTCAAAAAGGCTAAAAACTTTTTTAGAACAAAATAGTTCAAAGAAATTTGTTTTGATTTTGAACTATCCTAACAACCCAACTGGAAAGACATTTTCAAGGGAAGAAATGAAGGCGATAGCTTCACTTGCGAAGCAATATGATGTAAAAATTTTATCGGATGAAATCTATGGGGCTTTCACGTTTGATGCTTCTCATGAAACCATTTATAAATATTATCCGGAAGGAACTTTCGTCTATAATGGTTTAAGTAAGTGGTGCGGTGCCGGAGGATGGAGAGTAGCATTTGTAATTTGTCCTAAAGGGGATTTTGAATTAAGAGCTAAGCTTATACAAGCTGGATCTGAGACTTACTCTTGCACTTCAGCTCCGATGCAATACGCAGCAATTGAAGCATTTAAAAGTACTGATCAAATCGATAGGTATACAGAAAATTGCATGAAAATATTAATAAAAATTAGAGCTTACTTAAAGTCTAATTTGAATCCAGAAAAAGTTGAAATGACCATTCCTGATGGAGGATTTTATTCTTTTATTAATTTTAAGGGACAGAAAGATGCTACAGGCAAAGACTTATGTTTGAGGTTACTTAATGAAACCGGCGTGGCTGTTATTCCGGGTTCAGCATTTGGGAGACCTGCTGAAGAGCATAGTGCTAGGCTTGCATTTGTGGACTTAGATGGATCATTGATCTATGATGAAACATTTTTGTCTGACATTGAAAACGCCGATTTCAAAAGATATTTTCCACAACTTACAGAAGCTGTTAATCGATTGAATGCCTTTTAAAATAAAATCAATTTTATCGTATTCTTTTATATTTCTTATTGTATTTATCAATCCATGCTAAGCATGGTTCAAGCCACTCACTTCTTGGCGTATATAAGAATCCATGTCCTAAACCTGTCTTGATTTCTAGTTGTTCAAAATGTGAAGTTTGTTTCGAACGATTTATCCAGTGATTATAATTTTTACCAGCTAGTTTATCTGTAGTTTCATAAATCCCTAGAACATTGCCTTGAAGGATCCAAGTATATTGTTCTTCAATACGTTGATTATTAGCACCAAGCAAAACATAATTTATAGGATACACGTTTTGACTTGAAATTTGCATGGCCATTACCCCACCTTTAGAAGCTCCTACAACCGATATTAGATTTGGAGGTATGCCCGACTCTACCAACTTAGAAATTTGTTTAGATACTTTTAAGGTATAGGCATCAAAGTTTGTAGATTCAGATCTAATATCTCGATGAACTTTAGCCCCAGTTTTTTCTAAAGCTTGAATAATTTCTTCAAATTTATAAGGTCCAAAATCTTCACTAATCGCATGTTCGCCTTGTGTTTCAATGATCTTGCCATGTAAGTAAAAAACATGCCTCTCTGTACTTGTATATGGGTTACAGGAACTTAATAATAGAATTAAAAATACGAAGTGATAGATCGTCTTAATCATCCGTGAAATTAGAAATCAAAAAGCAGTTATCTTAGGTAAGATATTTATAATTTGGAAAGGATAAGAATGTACAGAACTATTATTATTAAAAAAGGACCAATCTTAAATATAAGATTGATCCTTTTTATAATCTTTAGTATTTAAGATTAATTCTTAACAACTTTGGTAGAGAAGAATTCTTCTCCATCTATTGAGGTAAACCTTAAGATATATAATCCTTGTGCTAGGTCACCTAAAGAAATTTGACCTTGGTTATTGATAAATTCTATTTGACCTTCTTTTACTAATCTATTATCAGAAGTAACTACAAGTACTTTAACTTCCCCAGAAAAATCGTAATGAATTGTCGCAATATCAGTAACAGGATTAGGATAAACTTTCGTTATTTTGAAGAAATCAATTCCGTTGCAATCTTCATCTATACCATTGTCAGAAACATCCTGAGTAGTTGGGTTAATGCCTGAGTTGGTATCATCGCAATCGGTAGCATTGACTACAAAGCCTAGTGGAGGGCTACTTTGACAAGTTTCTATAAGTAATCCTGCATCACCAAAAGAATCACCATCGTTATCTTCATAGTAGGTATATATGGTCAACCCATCGTCTTCTAATCCATTGCAATCATTATCGATGCCATCACAAATTTCGACAGCATTAGGATTTAGAGCAAAGTTTGCATCATTACAATCCTGAGCATTACTAACATACCCAAAAGGTGGTGTACTTATACATGTATCGAGACTAATAGCTTGATCTCCGAAAGAATCGTTGTCTCCATCAAAGTAATAAGTATTTACAGGGAGACCATCATCTACAAAGCCATTGCAATCATTGTCTATTCCATCACAAGTTTCAGCGACGTCTGGATTTAGTGTTGAATTAGAATCATCACAATCAAGAGCATTATTGACATAACCAGTTGGAGCAGTACTTAGACAAGTATCAAGAAACATTGCAGCATCACCATAGTTATCACCATCAGCATCCCAATAATAAGTATTTACTTGTAGACCATCATCGATCATACCATTGCAATCATTATCAATTCCATCACAAATCTCAGCGGTAGAAGGATTTATGGATCCGTTTATATCATCACAATCTGTATTATTCGAAACATAACCAGAAGGAGGAGTTGATTCACAAGTCATGATCGCAATTCCCGCATCTCCAAAAGAATCACCATCACTATCAAGGTAATAAATATTTTGAGGCAAACCTTCATCAGCCACTCCATCACAGTTGTTATCAAAACCATCGCAAATCTCTGAGGAGGCAGGATTGATCATTGGATTTAAATCATCACAATCTTCAAAACTATAAAAGCCATCATTATCAGCATCATTGTAAAAATATTCTTTTGCGTAATGAAAGGCATCAATACCTATATCTTCACCCATTAATCTACCAGGAATATCATCTGCAGGAGGGTGAATACCACCCCAAATTCTAGATAAACTAGTTTGGTCTGATGCATCTCGGTATGTAGCCCATTGCAATTGTATATCTACTGAGGGACCATCTTCAAATACTAGAAATTCATCTTGTGGAGCGTCAAAAGTCCCCATCCCTCCAGGAAAGAATTCATCTCCTGTTAGTAGCGTCAATACTTCAGCCGCTGCTCTTGAATAAGTTGAGTGACCAGAAACATAACCCGCAAAATTAGGCGAAACGAAAGTAGGCCTTTGAAATGGATACCAATCTTCTGCTAGTATCCAACCAACTCCAGCTGTAGAATTAGCTGGATTTGGTATGAAATCTGGTCCTCTCCAAGTATATAATTTTATTTTTCCTATGTTTTCTCCGTTAGACCCAGCTAGAGCATCTGCCGCTGTGACGACTTCAATGTATCCAGGATCTAAAAGAAGCCCACCAGGATGGTAACTCATCTGTGAAGGATCAGAACTTTGACCAAGTCTAGACATCGCTCTTATTGCAGAAACTGGTCTGAGATAATCATACCATCCTTTAATTCCCCAAGCAGTAATGGCACAATCGTGCATTGCACCACCCAAAGTTAAATAAGCTTTCACATCGTATTCTAAAACGTCAAGTGCTTCTCCAACGCCATTGTATTTTCTTTCAAAGAAAGGACTATCCATCACAGTATTGAAAATACCAAACCAGTGACCTGGAGGGGTTTCTGAACTTGGACCATCAGCCCAAAACTCCGCAAGAACTCTTGCATAATCTCCTCTAGGAACTATTTGAGGTTCGTAAGGCATACCAGTCTTTGGATTCATCGACCTACCTGGAGAAGGATCTCCTCCATTATATTCATCATAAAAGTCTCGTAACTCGGGAATTGTTTGTGGATAACTTTGAGTATTTCCAATACTTGCCGGAGAAATATCAATCATCACTCCATCCATTGGATCTAAGTGAGAGCCCCATTTAGCAACTAAACCAAAGCCCCATTTGTATTCCTCTGATAATCCTCCAACCATAGCAGTATCGAGAAGTGGTGGTGGTCCTGGATCGTGATAGACCCAGTAATCTCCTCCATTTCTGTTATAGATAGTAAGGTCTGAAGAACTCAAAGAGAAAGGATGAACCTTTCCCCATTCTGGACCTAAAAAAGGTGGCGTATTAAATGGAACAACATTTCCTGATTGATCTATGAAAACTGACAACGTCAATGGTTGCCATCTATTAAAATCGGTGATATCAGGATTACCTGGAAAAACCATTTCAAGAGGAGCATTTACAGGTTGATAGTATTGATTTGCATAACCAGAACTTTCATTTGAATTATCTGAATTTCCATAATTGATAATACATTGAGCAATGTAATTTCCCATCATTGCAGGAGAGCCACTAAGATAGTTTGGTGAGATATTAGAAGTCGTATATCCATTGGTGAACATCCAAGTGCTTATCAAATTAATTATGTAGGCATTTCCTGGTGAATTTGAGAACCTATGTCTCATAAGCCGATACATGGCATAGCTCAAGGCTTCTTTTCTAGCTTCCTCTATATCAGTAGGCATTGGAAAATCAGCAAGCGTACATGTTATTCCATTCCTCGTTTTACCAAGCAATACTGTTTCTGAAATTCCGGTGGTATCATAGATGGCCCAAGCGTCATACATTGCAACAGAGCTATGATAAAGATTTCTTGCGTGAACGGTTGGTCTTGCAAAGTCATTTCTTATTCCTTCCAACAGTAATTCTGACCACTCTCTTGCAACACTATGCTGGGAATGACCAATATTTGGAATAAAAAGGCTTAATATAAAAAACGAGTATATTAGGATTCTCATGGGAGACGATTATTAATATGGGTATAAATTTTAATATGTTTAAGGTCTTTATCAGGCCTAATCAAAGATACAGTATTTATATAACAAATGTTATGCTCAAAATGCTGTTAACTACTGAAAAATACACTTGTTAAAATTATTGACAAGTGTCGGCAAAATATTCGTCGAAACAAAGCAGTAACACTAATTTACAAAGCTTTATATTCGCGAAATCAATTATATACATATGTCAAAAAAAAATAAAAAATTTACTATTACTTCTGCTTTGCCTTACGCAAATGGTGGTCTACATTTAGGCCATTTTGCAGGAGCATATCTGCCTGGTGATATCTTTGCTCGATTTCTAAGGCTCTCTGGTGAAGATGTTGTCTATGTTTGTGGCTCAGACGAACACGGAGCTTCTATCACTATAAGAGCTAAAAAAGAAGACATAACACCCAAAGATATTATCGATAAATATCATACGTTAAATAAAGCTTCTTTTGCCAAACTAGGGATGTCTTTTGATATATACCATCGAACTTCAGAAAAGCTGCATTACGAAACCGCTCAGGAGTTTTTTCTAAAGCTGAATGAAAAAGGAGGTGAGTTTGATGTTATAGAATCGGAGCAATATTACGATGAAGATTTCGACCAATTTCTTGCTGATAGATACATCAAAGGGACTTGCCCGAAATGCGATTATGAAGAGGCCTATGGCGATCAATGTGAAAATTGTGGTTCTGATCTTTCGCCTTTAGAATTAAAAAATCCAATTTCTACGTTAAGTGAAAAGAAGCCAGTTTTAAGAAAAACCAAGCATTGGTATTTTAAGTTAGATAAACATGCAGCATGGCTTAAGGAATGGATTGAGCATGGAATTTTAGACAATAAAAAAACACATGATCCGAAAGATTGGAAAACCCATGTTAAGAATCAATGCTTGGCTTGGGTAGATGATCTTAAGCCTCGAGCAATAACAAGAGATTTGAATTGGGGTATTCCTGTTCCTCTTGAAAATGCCGAAGGGAAGGTTTTTTATGTTTGGTTTGATGCACCGATAGGATATATATCTGCAACAAAAAAATGGGCGATTGAAAATAGAAAAGATTGGGAAGAATATTGGAAAGGAGATAATTCTGAATTATATCATTTTGTTGGAAAGGACAACATAGTTTTTCATTGTATTATTTTTCCTGCAATGATGAAGGCTCATGGAGAATATAATTTACCTATAAATGTTCCTGCCAACCAATTCTTGAATTTTGAAGGACGCAAATTTTCCAAATCAAAATCTTGGGGCATTGAGCTGCACCAGTATCTAGAAGATTTTAAAGATTTTCCAAACAAGGAAGATGCAATGCGATATACTTTGATCCGAAATATGCCAGAAAACAAAGACGCTGATTTTAAATGGGATGAGTTTATAGAATTCCATGATAATGAATTAGTAAATAATTTAGGCAACTTCGTAAATAGGGTTTTGGTTTTAAGTAATAAATATTTTGATGGAGTAGTGCCAACGCACTCTCGAAATTGGACAACCGATGTTCCAGAACTGAATACTTTGATAGAAGAATTGAAATCAGATATCCTCTCTTTCAAGTTTCGGCCAGCTATCATAAAATATATGGAGATATCTAGTTTAGGAAATACTTATTTGCAAGATAAATCACCATGGTCTATTTATAAAACTGATCCTGATAGCCAGGAGGTTAAAGATGTTTTATTCGTCTGCATTCAAATGGTAGCGGTTTTAGGGATTTTAATTGAACCTTTTTTACCTTTTACTTCCGAAAAAATAAATGCGCTTTTAGCAATTGATAAAGTAAAAGATGGAGATTTTGCTTTGTTGCAAAAAAGAATAGAAAGTAATTCACCAATTGTAGACCAAGGTCATAAGCTTAATCAACCTGAATTATTATTTTCGAAAATAGGTGACCCTAAAGATACTTCTAGAATGGATCTTATAAACAAACAAAAAGAACATTTAGCTGCAATTCTCGAAGCGGAAAAACCAAAACAGGAACCAATAAAAGAAAAGATCTCTTTCGATGATTTCGTCAAAATGGATATTAGAACTGGTACCATTGTTCAGGCTGAAAAAGTACCCAAAACGGATAAGCTATTAAAGCTTATTGTTGATATTGGGTTGGAAAGAAGAACAGTAGTTTCTGGTATTGCCGAATACTATGATCCAGAAAAGATCATTGGTCAAGAGGTTTTGCTTTTGGCTAATCTTGCGCCTAGAAAGCTGAGAGGCATAGAATCTCAAGGCATGATATTAATGGCAGAAAATGAGGAAGGTACTTTGTGCTTTGCTTCTTCAAGTAAAAAGTTTGGAAACGGATGGACAGTAAAATAGCATTATTGCTTGACCGAAAATTTAAATTAGCTACCGTAATTATCCTACTTCTTTTGATAGCGCTTGTAGCATATTACATGGTACTATTAAATCAAGCAGAACGCTTATGGGGGTATTTACCTATGTTGATTTATGGGCTTGGGTGGCTACTCGTCTTGGTTATATTTTCAAAGTTTTATTTTAGAGATAGGCAACAGCTTAGATACTTGTATTTGAGCAGTTTATCTGGCCTGCTTCTGTATTTAGGTTTTCCGACAATGCCTTTCACTATATTAATGTTTGTTGCATTTGTCCCTTTACTTGCAATGGAAAGTGAAATTTCTAAAAAAGAAACAAAACCATTCTGGAAAGTTTGGAGATATGCCTACAGTAGTTTTGTTATCTGGAATATACTTTCCACATTCTGGGTAGGAAATACGTCTTTTGCACCTGGTATTGTTGCAATGACTGTCAATGCATTATTAATGAGTATACCGTTCATGCTTTATCATGTTTGCAAAAAATATTTTAGCCAAAAATTTCAATGGGTCATATTCGCGGCTTATTGGATCAGTTTTGAAAAACTACATCAGTGGTGGGAGCTAAGTTGGACTTGGTTGACGCTAGGCAACTCATTTGCAATGATTCCTTCAGTTGTGCAGTGGTACGAATATACAGGAGTCTTTGGAGGAACTTTATGGATCATAGTCATGAATTTTACAGTTTGGAACTTATTTCAAAATAAGGAACAACTAAAATTAAAAAGTTACTTACCGCTAGTTGGATTATTAATATTTCCAATTATTATTTCTTTCATTTTGTATACGACTTATATTGAGAAGGGAGTAAATCAAGAGGTACTTATTCTTCAACCAAATTATGAACCTCATTATAAAAAATTTAAAATTCCCAGAAATGAGCAATACAAGCAATTTATGAATCTTGCTAGATCGGGTTTGAAAGAAACAACAGATTACTTATTGTTTCCTGAGACTTCCTTCGGAGCACTGAGAATCAATATCATTGAGAATGAGGGATTGATAAGAAAACTGCGACAATTATCAACTTCATATCCTAAGTTAAAACTAGTATTGGGAGTGAATGCACATAAAAGATTCAAAGAAGGCGAAGAAATGCCCGAAGCTACAATCCGTGAATATGGAACTGGTTCGAAGAAAATATATTATGAAGCCTACAATGCTGCTATTCAAATATGCAAAGAAGATAGTGTTTCGTTTTATAAAAAATCAATACTTGTTCCAGGAGCAGAAATTTTTCCATACAAGAACCTCTTGGGTTTTATAAAACCTCTTGTAGATCAGTTAGGAGGTACCCTTGCGGGAAATGGTACGCAAGAAAGTAGATCTGTCTTTTGGAATGAAACAAATGAATTGGGTGTTGCACCAGTTATTTGCTATGAATCAATCTATGGAGAATATTGTACGGAGTACGTGCGGAAGGGAGCAAATGCAATTTTTATCATGACAAACGATGGTTGGTGGGATGATACAGCGGGGCATAAACAGCATCATCACTTTGCAAGGCTAAGAGCCGTTGAAACACGAAGAGCAGTAGCACGATCTGCCAATACAGGAATTTCCTCATTTATTGATCAAAGGGGAGATGTAGTTTCTAAAACAGCATATGGAGAAAAAGCAGCCCTGTTAGGGACTATAAAGATGAATGATCAAATTACTTTTTATACCTTATGGGGAGATATGATTGCTAGAATTGCTTTTTTTGCTGCAATTGTATTTTTACTAAATAGCGTTGCAAAAGGATTGATGAAAAAATAAACTACCTCATTTTTGGCCTACGTCTTTTTCCTCCTGGTTTCAATGGCATGCCTCCTTTATGCCTTCCTCTTGCTTGCTTAATGGATCCTCTGTTTTTCATCACTTTGTCAAACTCAGCAATTTGTTCTTTAAGTTGTGGTGTTTTGACTTTTAGACTTTTTAAGGTTCTGTGTTGAAGTTGTGCTGCTTGCCATTTTCCTCTATTTGCATGAATAGACGCTAATTGTAAAGCGACCATTGCTTTTTCGTCATCAGAATTTAATTCTATTGATTGAGCTTTTTCTAGATATTGCTCAGCAGCATCATTGTCTTTATTATTCATAGCTAAAGAACCTTTCAATAAATAATATATAGCTCGTGAACTCTTATAAAGCCAATCAGGCTTTAAAGTCATATTAAGTCTTTTTTCAGCTTCAGCAAATTGCATAGATTGGAGTAAAACTGCCGTAGACTGAACAGTCCCCATCATTATATAACCGATAAGCATAATTATACCTAATAACCAAAATGGAAATGCGTACCAAAATCCAAAACCACTCATAAAAGTAAAGACAAGACCTCCGATAAAACCTAGCGCAATTAGCGCAAACCTCAAATAGATATTTATAGTAAACATATGTTTCTTTATTTATAATATAAATTTACAATTATTGCTGCACATTAGCCTAACCAAAAATTATTTGTTCAAAAGATTTTTGGAATTACTTACGAGCATTAGGTTTTTATGCAATGCTAATGCGGCTCCTGATGGGAAACAAGCTTTAAAAGTATCTGAAAAAAACTTGTGAGATTCAGCTGTACTCTTAGTACCATTGGCCAATGTATTCATTACAACTAAACTTCTATCATTGTAAAGTAAGTCTTTCACTTTTGATAGGAAGTCAAAACTCAAAAGTTCTGCAGGTATGACATTATCAATGAATACATCTATCAAGATCATGTCAAATCGTTCTGAGGTGGTCTGAACAAAAACTTCAGCATCTGCACATATCAATTGAACAGGTCCCTTTATTTTTGAAAGTATATATTTATTAGCCAGATAGATAACTTCCTCATCTATTTCTATACCAATAAAGTTTAAGGATTCTTGAGTGTTTTGCTCTAATAATATTGGGATGGATCCTAGCCCAAAGCCTAAGATCAAAACTTTCTTATTCTTTAAAAAAGAGTAATTTATTTCGGAAAAAAGTAAGGAGAAGTTTTTGTAAAGATCTTCGTAAGAATAAATAACGTTAGCAGTACATAATTGCAATCGTCCTTTGCTTAGGATGACATACAATTCTTCGTTTACTTCGGAAGTGGATCTCTCAATATAAATGTCAGTAAAATAACTCGCGATTCTTTTCCATAAAGGAAATTTCATTCGGATAATTTTAAGGTCTCGAAGGTGCAGCTTCTTTTTCCCAACTTCTAAATTTAGAAGAAAGGTCAAATACTTCTGTTAGTATATTTTTATCTATATCATCAAGAGTAATATTTCTTCTTTTCATAACTTTTGTGGCTGTATCAAACGCCTTGTCTAGTTTGTACGTTTTATATCCAGCACCTGGACCTCCCCATGAAAAAGAAGGCACAAAATTTCTAGGGTAACCTGCGCCATACAAATTATCAAATACACCTAAAACAGTACCAGTATTAAACATAGTATTAATACCACATTTTGAATGGTCTCCCATGATCAATCCACAAAATTGTAATCCAGTAGTTGAGAAACTTTCCTTTTCATAACTCCAAAGTTTAACGTCAGCGTAGTTATTTTTTAGATTGGAGCAATTTGTATCAGCACCTAAATTACACCATTCTCCAATAACTGAATTGCCAAGGTAACCATCGTGTCCTTTGTTTGAATAGGACTGAAAAACAACATTGCTTACTTCTCCTCCTACTTTACAATAGGGGCCGATGGTAGTGCCACCGTATATTTTTGCACCCATTTTTACTACTGCATGATCTAAAATGGCGATTGGACCTCTAAGCATAGCACCATCCAAGATCTTTGCATTTTTGCCGATGTAGATTGGGCCATTTGAAGCATTTAATATACAAGGTGAGATCTCTACCCCCTGCTCAATAAATATATTTTCAGGACAGACAGCTTGTACAAAGTTTGGAATATCTTGGGAGAACCTTTCTTTTGTTAAGACCTCATAATCTGCTTCAATGGCTTTATCATTTAGTGTAAAAATATCAGTCAGCCTATTAATTTTTAGAAAAGGAGTATCTCCAACTTCAAATCCTGCAAGTTCGTCTATGTCTTCATTTGAAATTAAATGATCAAATTGTACTCTATTCAAATATGCTGCTATAAGGTCACCATTTAATAGCAAGGCTTCATTTTCTTCCAGTTGAGATATAAGCCTTTTAAGATGAAATGAAGGGAGTACAGATCCGTTTATTACAAGATTTTTGTCTTCGATATTTATCTTATACTTTGCCGATAGATAATCTTGTGTTATATGTGAAGCTTTAGCATTCAAAGCCAATTCCCATTTTTCTTTAATGGTAAGTATACCTATTCTTAAATTACCAACAGGTTTTGTGTATGTAAGCGGAAGTAGATGATCTCTGATATCATCATCAAAAAGGATAACATTAGTCATGAAACCTAAGATATTGATTTAATTATTAAATAAAAAAAGACTCCACAATTTAAAAGCAAATGGTGGAGTCTCTTTTGATATTTTTAAAAAAAGAACCTTTTATCCTTCTTTGTTTTCATCAGCTGCTTCTTGAGATTCTTGCTCGTCACTTTTTGCCTTAGCAAACTTAGTGTTCTTAAATCTCTTGTTAAATTTATCAATTCTACCTGCTGTATCGACAAACTTCATTTTTCCAGTAAAGAATGGGTGAGAATCAGATGAAATTTCTAATTTTATTAATGGATATTCATTTCCGTCTTCGTAAACTATTGTATCCTTTGAAGGAGCACAAGATTGTGTTACAAACACCTTATCAGTCGATAAATCCTTAAACACGACCTTTCTATAATTTTCTGGATGGATACCTTTTTTCATGACTATCTTTATTTGGGCACAAATATACAATAATTTATACTAACTGTAAATGGCATTGTTAACTATTTTTCAACAAATTATAGCGCAATTGGAGCTGCCAGGATCTCATCGGGGATGCCAAAAGCCTCAACTAACGGAAGTGCCTGAGTTCTTACATCAGCACAAAGTTCGTCAACTATAGTCCTTATAGCCTTAGTTTTGCTTGAATTCATGTATTCTGCCTCCAAATAAAAGCCTTTATGGCTTTCAATGGTATGAAGGGCATACAATCTGCTGAGTTTCTTAAGCATGTTTTTACAAGTGACGTCTTTAGTGCTTTTAACTTGAGATATAAAGTTTTCAAGAACATTTCTTTCTATATGAGCTTCGGCTAAAGCCAACATATGCGTTTGACATTTTAGAAAAGCTGTTGTAGAAGATTTAGTAGTTTTGATGAGCCCCCTCATTCTTTGACTTACGGAGTAGAGTAGCTTTTGCTCTCGATATCTAAATGCTGACAAATGAAAATGTGAACTTAGTAAATGATTGCGGTCTGAATTTCTTTTGGAAATTGGATTTCTTTCAAAAACATTGGTACTCAATTGGGCGGAAAGCATTTTTAACACTGCAAAAAATCCTTCTTCATGAAATTCTTTGCTAAAATTTGATAATATTCCCTTCGCAACTAATTGCATTAAAACAGTGTTATCTCCCTCAAAAGTCGTGAAAATGTCAGTATCCGCCTTTAGATCGCCAATGCGATTTTCATGTAAATATCCTTTTCCTCCGCATGCTTCTCTACACTCTTGTAATGCTTGAGTTGTAAACCAGGTAGCGTGCGATTTTAAACCAGCTGCAGCTCCTTCGATTCTTCTCATATCACTATTTATATTTTGACAATAATCTTTTGCAAGAGCTGTCAGCGCAAAATCTAGGGCATAGGCTTTTGCAAGGAGTGGCATGAGTCTTCTTTGGTGAGAAGGGTAGTCTAGCAATAAAGTTTCGGTGTCTCCTTTGCCAGAAGCAAATTGTCTTCGCTTTGCAGCATATTTGATTGCAATGCTTAGTCCCGTTTTTGCGGCACTTAAACCAGCTCTTGGCACACACACTCTTCCTCCTACCAAAGTTCCTAGCATGGTGAAAAATCTTTTGGAAGGATTTTTTATAGGACTATTATACTTACCATTCTCATCTATATCTCCAAATTTGTTCAGAAGATTTTCTTTAGGGATCCTTACTTTATCAAACCATATTCTTCCATTGTCAACTCCGTTCAAACCTAACTTATAACCACAGTCTTCAATCTTAATCCCAGGAAGCAAATTGTGAGCTTCGTCTCTTACAGGGACAAGTAATGCATGCACACCATGGTTTTCTCCATCAACGATCAACTGTGCAAATACAGAAGCCATTTTACTGTCAATGGCATTACCAATGTATTCCTTACCATCTTGATGTGTTGGGGTATGGATTATAAATTCATTCGTACTTCTATCATACGTGGCGGTAGTTTTTAAACCTCTTACATTTGATCCATGCCCAGTTTCGGTCATTGCAAAACAACCCGCTAAATTTAATTGACCAATGTCTTTCAAGTATTTATCATGATGTGATTTTGTACCCAACCATAATACTGAACCTCCAAAAAGGCCAAACTGAACACCAAATTTGATTGCTAAGCTTAGATCATGGTAGCCTAACATTTCAAAGAATGCACAATATTTTCCCATGTCATCCTGACCTCCGTGATCTGCTGGATATGAAATTGCACCATGACCGTGTTTTGCCAAATTTTTGCACCAAGCCAATATTTTTTTTCTATAAGCCTCTTTGTCTCTAATGACCTCCATTTTGAATTCTGGATAGGACAATAAAGTTCTGATCTTATTTTTGAAATCATGATAATCATCATCTAATATGCGGCACATAGTATTGACATCAAATTCTGAATTTAATTCTTGTTCAGTATCGCCAAATATTTTTCGGTGTGCTTCAATATTATTTAAACCTAATTTTTCCTGAAGGTCGAGAAGGGCCACTCTAGTTTGTGGAGAAGTCCAGTAATTCACATCTTCACAATCATCACATGATTTTGCCATTGTGATGCCTAGTTCAATTAGATCTTCTTTTTGTTTGGAATTTGAGTTGGCGCAATATTCATAAATTATATTTTTCCAATTTTCAAAAGTCTCCTCACTTGGTGGAGTGCTTGGGTTACACCATTCTTTTATTATTGTTTTATCATCTGAAGTTAAAAAAGGAAAATCATTGCTTTTTTGGTGTATGATTGCTGATTCTCTTTGACTTAACACACCATCCGACCATCCAATATAAATCAGCGGTAAGATACTCATGATACCTGCACTATATTTTTTTGTCACTAAAGTTGAAGAACTCATACAGTTTTTTTGCTATTAATATTAAATATTCATTCCACCTAAAGATAGGAAAAAAGATCCCGAAGCAATGCTCCGGGACAGGGTGAATGTATTCATTGTGAATATGATAGTATGAAAAATGTTTAAATTAGGATAATCCCTAATAGATCAACTATCGTGACTATGAATTATTGCATCTAGCCAGTGGCTAGAAAGTGTTTGCCGTATTAATTGCAAAATAAGTGCCAAATATTATGATCAATTATGATATAAAAAAGACCATCCAAAAAGGATGGTCTCAACAAAAGAGGCTCACGAAATTAAGAACTACTTACTACTATTTTAATGCATCAGAGTGTGTTCAGGGATTATAAAAGTTATGCAGTTCAGCTAGTGTGTAAAGGGGAAATTATATCCAATTCGTATAAGCGGTATTTCTCAATAAGCTTGATCAGTTTTTTGCTATAATTTTTATCAGTAGCGTATCCTGCTTTTTGTAAGCCTTCAGCCCATTTTTTGTAATCGTTGCCGAATTCTTGAAGATGTAAGTAACGCTCGCTGTTTAAAAACTTGCTGTGATCTCTCCAGCTTTCCCAAGAACTGTTGTAATTTCTGAAAAAATCTTTATGGTGATCATCAGACATATTTGAGCAGTGGTTTTTTATACAAACCTTGGAAAAACATTTTAATCCAAAATGGTTGTTGTTCCTTTGGGTAAGCTTACTTTTTCCAACGTTTGATTCTAGTAGTGCTTGTGCCATTTTTATGCTTGCGGGTACTCCAAATTTTACCATTTCTGTTTTTGCAACTACTTCAAAGCGATCAATGTATGCCATTGTTTTTCTATTCAGTTGCGGGTTTGAGGAATCTTTGAATTTTGATTTATTCCTCATCAGATTTTCTTGTTTGACGAGTTTTGTTGGAACTATTTCGAAAGTTGCTTCCTCTTGAAGAGTTTTGTTTTCCTCATGGTCAGTAATAATACTAGGGCTTTCATTTTTCTTAAATAGTGTACTCTTATTTGTTGCTATGAAATAAATCAATAGTCCAAAAGTTCCATACTTAACAAAAGGTCTGGCTTGCTTTGATTTTAGAATTTTAAACAAATGGGATAGTAACCGAGCAATAGTTCTCCAAAAAAATAAAAAGGCTTCGAAAATCTTTTGAGAGGCATAACTAATGTATTCCTCGACTTTTTGGTCAGAAAAATTTTCGTTTTCTTTTCTAAACTGTTGTTCCATACCCAGGATCTCAAATTCTATTTCTCTTGAGCTGTTTTTTTTAAACAAAGGTGACTGGCTATTAAAGTGATTCATGATTATGGATTTAAAAATTAATAAGTTCGACACAAACATAAAACAAATAATTTATATAAACAAAATGTTTATAAAATATTTTATTCTATTTGTATATGATGCATAAAAATCTGAATAACAATAGTTTGTGTGTAAACAAAATGTTGACACTAATATAGTTGCCCTAAGTTTTGATATAAGAATTCTAAGTATCATATGGATTAGATACGCTATAAACAAACAAAATGTTTTGAAAAATGACACTTATGATTTAAACCGGACTAATTTCTATTGGATTTTAAGGGAAACAAAGTTTAGGAGGAGCTTCCTTTTCGGATCTTGGATTTGGCTAGATTTAAGACCTTTTGAAATTGTTCTTCAATGGTCATATGTGTATTGTCGATAAGTATGGCATCATCGGCTTGATGTAGTGGACTATCTTCTCTTGTGGAATCGATAAAGTCTCTATTGTGAAGGTTGGTTTTAATTTCTTCAAAGGAAACCTCCACGTGACTTGCTTGTAGTTCATCAAATCTTCGCTTGGTTCGTGTTTCTATGTCTGCAGTAACAAAGATTTTTAGCTCAGCGGTTGGAAAAACCACCGTTCCTATATCTCTTCCATCCATAACTACTCCTTTATTTATGCCCAAAAGTTGTTGATGTTCTACCAATTTTCGTCTTACTTCTGGTATTGCTGCAACGACACTCACATTTTCAGAGACAAGCATGCCTCTAATTTCTTTTTCAACGTTTTGACCATTAAGGTGGGTGATGTTTTCATTGTTAATGAATTTAAATTCAATTTCTATTTTTGACAAAGCGTTTTTGACATCAAAAACTTCATCACCACGCACAAGTTCATGATTCAACAGGAAGAGTGTCACAGCCCTATACATTGCACCGGAGTCTATGTAGGTGTAGTTTAGAGCTTTGGCTAGATCTTGGGCCAAGGTACTTTTGCCACAAGAAGAATAACCATCAATTGCAATATTAATTGGATTCACTAAAGCACTTTTATTTGACATCAAAAGTACCTATTAAAATAGAAAATCTAAAGAACTTAACTCAATTTGGCTAAAATCATCTTCCAGAGCTTTTCATACGGAATCACCTCAATTTCAGAAGGTAAACCTCTGTAAAGCATTGGTTTCTCAATCAATCTATTGTAGTATTTTTCTACATTAGAGAGCTTAGCAGGTTGAAATTCTGCTTTATTTAGTTGTTGAAGTAATCTTATGAATTGAATTACCCTGAAGTATTCTTCTTTCTTAAGTTGACGATTAGCATAGTTTTTTAATCTATCAATTCTTTCGTCAGCAGCGTTAAAGCTTTTTTTATCAATAAAGAAGAGTAATTGAGCCACAACCAGAAGAACTGTAAATATTCTTTGATCTTTCGGGTAGAGTATTGGGTCATTTAAAAATCTAGATACTCTGAATGTTTTTCTTCTTTGAGCTTCTAATATTGGATTTGACTTACCTTGGGATTCTATAATGAAATTCAAATAAACATCATAGACTTTCCATTTTTCCTTAGTAATGGCAGATTGCTTTTTAAATTTGCTATGGGAAATAGCCTCATAATAAATAGCTATTGCATTTATGTAATTATCTGTGTGAATGGAAAGAAAGAGGTAATATTCCATAAACTCAAACCATGTATCTGAACCTTTTGGAAAAGATTGTAGACACTTTTCAGCATTTATTTTTCCATTTTGCCAATCTTTTAGATGTAGATAAGCAGACATTTTTTTTAACTGAAAAGTTGCCAGCTTGTCTATTTGATAGTAAGTAGGGTTTTCTTCAATGTATTTTTCTGCACGTTTACAAACTTCTAACATAGAGTTAAAGTCCAACAGCATTTCGTATCTGAAGGCCCAAACCAAATACATATTGTATATCACTACAGGGGATTCATAAATCTCAGATAATCCAACAAGTGCATCACAATAGGTATCAATTTTTTCTTCGAGATTTTGATTTTTGGATGGAGGCTTATAATAGTTCATAATGACTCGTTGGTACAACTCCTCTGATCTTATCTCAGCATCCAAGACATTTGAATACTGTTTGATGTGGCTATCATATTCTTCAAAAGATTTTTCATCAGATATTTCAGCAGAGTATTTTCTTAAAATTCTCGAACAATTAACAATTACATCGGCAAATTTGAACTTTAGAGCAACAGTCAAAATATGCTTAGCTAAAGAAGAGGCTGTAGTTTGAGCATTGTTTGATAGAAGTATTTTTACCAATGTCCAATCTTTATTACAAGAATAATAAGCCCTATCATAAGTGGAGGTTGATGGTAGATTTACATCCAAAAAGAACAATGTATTTAATAGTCTCTTTCTAAAACGGGACTTTAGTTGTCTATATTTATCATCTGTGGGGCTACAACTGTATAGAAAAGAAGCTGCGTCTCTATCATTCTTGAACTTGCCAACCATTAGAGCCTCATAGAAATCATTGAATTTTGAATTCTTATGTTTTAAAGAATGGTCGTCAAAGATCTCAATCTTTCTAACCTTCTTTTTTGTTACTATTTTTGAAATCTCAATAAGATTTTTCATTCTTTTATTTTTGAGGTGCTTCTAAAAGAACCTAAATACTATCATTCTTAAACCAACACATTGGAATAAGTTTGTCACATTTGGTCAAGTATATGAATACGTTTATTAATTAAATTTGATACTGAAATAAATGTTAAAAATTTAGATCAGAATGTTATTAATGTTCTATTGTAGGGGGTTTAAGCCTAAATGACGTTTTTGTAGCGTTTGATTGGTAGTTTACATGTCACACTTAGAGAATCATTTCAATTATATAAAATTATATGTGAATTCAATCCACGCTCTAGATGTGTGACATTAAATTAGGGTTTTTTATTAAAGCGCACAAACTTTTAACTAAAAAATAGAGAATTTTTAAGGAATTGTTGAGCACTATGAATTATTATATAATAAAAATAGATATAAAAGCGCTGGAGTGGTTCAAATAGAAAAGGAGCTGCCCATAAATTTGGAACAGCCCCTTTTAATCTCTTGTGACTTGGTCGAATATCTAATATTCATCCTCATTGAAGAGAAAATCATCTTTTCTAGGATAATCAGGCCAAATATCCTCCATAGATTCATAAACTTCTCCTTCATCTTCTATGAGCTGAAGGTTTTCGATAACTTCTAATGGAGCTCCCGATCTTATAGCGTAGTCAATTAGTTCATCTCTTGTCGCTGGCCAAGGTGCATCTTCAAGATTATGTGCTAATTCTAAAGTCCAATACATTTTGATAAATTATAAGCAATGTAAAAATATTGTTTTGGTAACAAATGCTACCAAATAAAGGTTTATTCTTCAAATTCCGTACCCTTATTTGGCGGCAAATGTAGTAAACTAAATTTACTATTTCAATACTTTAAATATTTAATAAATTTTAACACCAAATAGTGTTTGCTTAATACTACTTATAAGCCTCTAAAACTTGATAAGAGCTATTTTGATATTCTTTAGGCAGACTTCCCACACTTGAGCTGTTGAACGGGCCTGTAGGGTCACAGAAGTAGTAACTGCGTCCATTGTAGTTCAAAGCAGAACCCAATCTACTATTGCTGGCTACAGCTATTGTAAGGTGATCGGGTAAGGCAACTATCAACATAGGAAGATCTATTGTTTCTTTAATTAAATTAAAAAATAACGCGCATCTATCTTCACAATCAGAAAAACGATGGAAAAATACTTCTTCAGCTATCATTGGCTTACTTTTTCCGAAGTATGCATGATCTTCTTTATATTTAAATGCTTTTCTAGTAAAACTCACTAAAAACTCAAGCTTTTCTTTCTCGTTTTTACCCTCTAAGAGCTTTTTAAGGTTTGGGATCAAGGTCTGTTTTGTGCTTTGAGATAATGGAACCTTCAAATAATCTTGCTCTTGAATGAATGGATAATTGTTCATTAAGCCTATTAGACTGAGATCAATGTAAAAGTCAAAATGAATTTTTTCTTCCTTATATGTAAAGTCAACTTCGACTTTCTTTTTCTTTGGTGCGAAACTAGGCAGATCGTTTAGACTGAATTGAAAGGACTTGCCTCCCTTGCCTGGCTTAAAATCTAATAGATATACTTGAGTCTGATATTCGTTTTGTTTTAGTCTAGTATCTGTAAGATTAATGAATGTTTTACCAAGATCTTGGATCATAGAAACTTCAAACATTTCTTCATTTGAGTAGGCATAGATCCACAAATTTCCATTTAAATAAGAAAGTCGTGTATCATATCCACTTTTATTGAGTAAAAACCAACTCAATAATTCTATCTGTTTTTTGCTTTTATTAGGAAATCCTAATTTTATGCTTTTATAGAGCAATTCATAATAAAGCCAATCATTAAGGTTTAATTGTTTTTGGTAAGAGGACAATTGATCTAAAACCGGCTCAAATGATTGAGAATTTATTTTCTTGTAAAAGTCAATGATACCAGTCTCAGAAATTTCAGCAGGGCCGCAATTGAAAGTACAATTTTTGAAATCAATTTTTATGGATTGCTCATAAAAATAAAAGGTCTTGACACTTGAATTGGCTTTGCACGCCATACAGAGTCCTGCAAAAAACAAGAATAGCGTTATCCTAGAAATAAGAGTTAAGCTAAAATTCAAATGTTAATTATAATGGTAATTCAATAATGTACACTTTTTTAACAAGTTGCCAATCAAAAAAATTTCATTTGCGACGTTAAGAAAAAATTAAAGTATCATCATTGCATCACCATAGCTATAGAACTTGTACTTTTTCTTTACAGCTTGCTTATAGGCTTCCATGATCAAATCGTATCCTCCAAATGCACAGACCATAATTAAAAGGCTTGATTTTGGAAGATGGAAGTTAGTAATCATTGAATTTGCAATATTAAATTCATATGGTGGATAAATAAATTTGTTTGTCCAACCTCCAGACATTTTGAGATTACCTTCTGCTGATACCGCAGATTCTATTGCTCTCATAGAAGTTGTACCCACCGCACAGATTCTATTTCTTCCTTTTATAGCTGCATTGACCGTACTTACTGCCTGGTCGTCGATGTTATAAAATTCTGCATCCATTTTGTGTTTGGAAAGGTCTTCAACTTCAATATTTCTGAAAGTCCCTAAGCCAATATGCAAGGTTAGCTCTGCAAAGTCAATTCCTTTAAGTTCTAGTCTTTTCATTAATTCCTTACTAAAATGTAGCCCTGCGGTAGGAGCAGCTACTGCACCAATTTCTTTTGCATAAATTGTCTGATACCTTTCTTTGTCGAGTTGGGTAGCTTTTCTATCTATGTATTTAGGCAGCGGCGTATTTCCTAAAAGATGAAGCTCTTTTTGAAATTCTTCATCAGTACCTTCAAAGAGAAATCTAATAGTTCGTCCTCTTGAAGTGGTATTGTCTACAACTTCTGCTACTAGGATGTCATTGTCATCAGGATCACTGAAATAGAGCTTATTTCCTACTCTTATTTTTCTTGCAGGATCAACTAGCACATCCCACAATCTTGCTTCAGGATTAAGTTCTCTCAACAAGAATACTTCGATGCTTGCGCCTGTTTTTTCCTTTCTGCCAAAGAGTCTGGCTGGAAATACTTTTGTATTGTTGAATATCAAGGTATCCTTCTCTTCGAAATAGGAAAGCATATCCTTGAAAATCTTATGTTCGATCTTTCCAGTTTCTCTATGGACGACCATTAATTTACTTTCATCTCTAATATCTTGAGGATGTTGAGAAATTAATTTATCTGGTAACTCGAAATTGAATTGTGATAACTTTGAACGCATAGAGATTTGCTTATTTTAAAATGAGTGCAAAGATAAAAATATTACAAAATAAAAGGGATAATACTTTTAAATCCTTCTGTAATGTAGAAAGAAACTAAAATTTATGGCTTTTATCAATGTATTGGTGTCAAAAGCACCATTGTTTATCTAAAAGATGTGGCATAGATAACAATTGTATCTATATTTAATCTATTCTAAAAGACTTCTAATGTTTACCATCTTTAAAATAATGTTTGAAAGCTTGAGATTAGCTATCCATGAGCTAGTATCAAATAAACTGAGGACTTTTCTTTCTCTTTTGGGTATTACTATAGGAATCTTCTGCATTATCTGCGTATTGTCAGCTGTGGATTCTTTAGAAAATAATGTGAGATCAAGTTTCGCCAAGCTAGGAAACGATGTGATCTATGTCAGAAAATTTTCTTGGGAAGATAGTTTTGAAAAATGGTGGCAGTACATCCGTCGTCCTAACCCAAACTTAGAGGATTTTGAAGCGGTAAGAGAAAAATGCAAAGGTGCTCAAAAAACTTCCTTCCACGCTATCATTGGTTTTAAAACACTTAAATACAAATCAAGATCTGCTTCTAATGTTGTTGTAATAGGCAGTACACCTGATTTTAGTGAGATGTTCAGCGTTCAATTTGAAAAGGGTAGAAACCTATCAAATTCTGAATTTTATTCTGGGAAGAAAAAGATCATACTTGGTTATAATGTAGCAGAGACTTTATTTGAGAGCATTGAACCCGTTGGCAAAACAATAAAAATGTATGGGCAAAAATATCTAATAGTAGGCGTCATAGAAAAATCAGGTGATGATGTGATAAATGTGGCTGATTTTGATGATTGCGTCTTGATCTCAGTCAAAGCAGCAGCTACTTTAGCTAATTTAAGGTCGAGATTTGTCATGGAAACTTCTGTGAATGTGCAAGCTAAAGAAGGCGTATCCATGGAAGACCTCAAAGATGAGGTGACTGGAATATTGCGAGCTAAGCACAGGCTAAAACCACAAGAAGATGAAGATTTCTCTTTGAATGAAATATCCATGATGACAAACTTGTTGGATCAGGTGTTCGTTGTGCTCAACTTAGTCGGACTATTTATTGGGGGATTTGCAATGATCGTAGGGATGTTTAGCGTGGCTAACATTATGTTTGTGTCTGTCAAAGAAAGAACTAGTTTGATAGGTATAAAAAAGGCATTAGGCGCTCAAAGGTGGGTGATTTTGCTTGAGTTTTTAATCGAATCTATTATCCTTTGTATTCTTGGTGGTCTTCTAGGCTTACTTTTAGTATATATTATTATTGAATTAGCTTCCTCTTTTGCCGGTTTTGATATGTTCTTGTCTTGGAAGAATGTATTCATTGGAGTGAGTATTTCAATTATCGTTGGTATTGTTTCAGGATTGATTCCGGCAATCATAGCTTCAAAGATGGATCCGGTCGAAGCCATTCGATCTTAGAATTGTTTACCAAGCCACACATTAAACTTTGGTTTTTTCACTTATGTAGCAATTATAAATATTATAAATCATAAAAGGTAGTATATTTAGTATTTAAATAGTTGTTTTTCAGTGCTTTGTATATTGTTCCAATATTTTATTCTATTTTTTAATCTTTATAAATCATAACTTTTTGCTTGTTCTTTAGTATATGTTTGTCATAGAAAAACAAATTAAAATCTAATGAATTACAAGCAACAAAAACCTTATCGGAGGTGGGTTGTCCCACCCCGAGTGGCTACAATGGCAATATTGGTATTTGCATTTTGCATATCCCAAAATTTACTTTATGCTGAAGGCAGCATAGATTTTCGCTCAGATCCTGGCTTTAGACTTTTTTATTTTGCTGAAAAATACCAGCAAATTAAAGTGTACGCAGGAGCTGGAGAATTTATTAATATGGGTGCTTCTCATATTGGTATATCTGGAGGAACCATGTCTATATATAGACCTAATGGTACACTACACACTGTTCTAAACAATAACGGTGCAACAGCCGGTTTAGGAATTATCAACAACGACATTGAAGAATTAAATGGACCTACAGGCGGGGGAACGACTGTAGGGCCAGGCTATATTCCAGGTGTCGTAGAAGTTCAAGCTGGAGAAGAAGGGATATGGACGGTTTTACTAGAGTATCCTTTTTACAACAATGTAGGATTCCCTAATTTATTGAATTCTGATCCTTGGACTAGAGCTGTGGATCAGCCTACCAATAGAAGAGTGGTATTGGCCTGGGATGTTACCGTCTCAAAAAATGCTGCTGGAAATAACGGCGGAGATCTTTTGAAAGGAAGGATATATTCTAATGAATATCAATCCATAGTAAGTCAAAATGGGAATTTGGCTTCTCCATCTTACTATATCCTTACTGCAGATGGTTATCAATATAATATAGAATTTGATGATATAGATCCTTGGGGGTTTCCGGTATTTAGTAATACTTGGGGAATTGTTAATAGCGCTCAAGCGATTCAACCTACTTACAAATCTCATAAAGAAAGTACTGTTACAAGATCTGATGATGCTAATAATTGGCAAACTGGTCAAAACTATCTTTATGAACCTCAAGCTAGAGACATTCCGGAAATGATCAACAATAAGGTGTTTTTCAATATACCTGATCCTAATATGCCGAATCAGGCGTTGGTTACTGATATTAAAGGGCCTGGTAGAACGGGTGTTAATGATACACACACTACTTGGTTATATTCTATACCGACTGATGTCATTCTAAATTTGAATGATGTGAACCTATTTGGTTTAGATGAAAATGGCGACCCGCTTCCTGATGGAGTTATAGCAGCAGATTTAGGAGCATTCATTGATTATGAAACCAATATCGCAGGTACAGTTACCGCAACCATAGACCTTGATCGAGATGGAATTTATGGAAATGGAATTGATAAAGTAATATTTAAAAGAGCGACTATAGGCGCAGGTACCATCTTTTGGGATGGTAAAGATGCCAATGGAAACCAACTTACTCTTGGTCTAAATCAAGAACTTGACATTAGACTAGAAATAGCTGGTGGCGAATTGCATTTAATGGTAACAGATGTTGGAAATATAGTAGGTGGGATTGGGTTCACAAGAATTAATGGCGAAAATGCTCCAGTAAATACCTATTTGTTCAATCATGAAGATATTGGAGGGGCTAAAAGTGGGAGCGACCCATTTGCTCCGCAACCTACATCTACAGCATATACTTACGACAATAATTTTGGTGACGGAGCTATTTTTGATTACTGGACTTATGTAAAGTATGCCGCTCAAACTAAAACAATAGTGGTTGATATATTAGATGATCCTGATAAAATTTCAGCTGATTCAGATATGGATGGTGTTAGAAATGATGAGGATATTGATGATGACAATGATGGAATACCAGATGTTCTTGAATATTGCCCAGATTCTGGTAATTATATTTGTTTGCCTGATGGTTTGAACCCAGCATTTGATGAGGATTTGGATGGTATTCCTAATTATAAAGATGCCAGCGATCCTGCAATCAGCTTTACATGTGTAGATAATGATAATGACGGGATCTGTGATCAAATTCTAGCTATCTATGATTTAGATGGGGATAACATTCCAAACCACTTGGACCTGGATTCAGATAATGATGGTATTAGTGACTTATTTGAAGCCAATCACAACATGATAGATCTAGATGGTGATGGTCGTATTGATGGAGCAAATATAGATTTTGGAGACAATGGTCTTTTCAACATGTTAGCATCAGATGCTAACGATCTTCAAGCAACTCAGAATTATATTGTTAATGATGCAGATCAAGATGGTGTTTACGATGCAATGGATTTAGATTCAGATAACGATGGTTTGCATGATATGGCTGAAGCTGGTTATGCGAGTATTGATGAAAATAATAATGGAACGTTTGATGATGGAGAAAACAATATATTTTTCGATGAAGTAGGAGTAGCTTCTTTTGTAAGTAACTTGGTGACTGGTCAGTCGATTCCAATTCCTATGGATTCTGATTCAGATCAAATCGTTAATTATAGAGACCTTGATTCAGACAACGATGGTATCACAGATGTTTTGGAAGGTGGTAATGAAGATGAAGATTTTGATGGAGAGATTGGTAAGGGGCCACTAGTTATTGATAACAACGGTGTTCCTACAGTAGACTCTGATGGAAATATAGCTTTTTCTACTTCAGTACTTAATGATCAGGATAATGATGCTTATCCAAACTATGTAGATCATGATTCTGATAATGATGGAATTCATGATACTGCTGAAGCAGGGTATAAAAACAATGATATCGATGATAATGGGTTTGCTGGAACAGGTGTTCTTACAACATCCATAAATGGATTAGTTGCTACAAGTGACAATGGGCCATTTATTTATAACACACCTTTTGATACAGATACAGATATTTTACCTAACTATCTTGATCTGGATTCTGATAATGATGGAATCCATGATGTAGCAGAAGGAGGAAACGAAGATCCAGAAGATGATGGTATCATTGGATTAAACTTTCCAAATACAAATAATTTTGGAGTTCCAATTTCTGATAATTCAGGTAGCACTTTTATTTCGACTTCTTTTCCTCCTTCCTCTGACTCTGATCCTATTCCAGATTTTTTGGATCTAGATTCAGACAATGATGGAATCAATGATGTAACAGAAGGAGGAAATGAAGATCCAGATAATGATGGTCTAATAAATTCTGGGACACCTATGATCAACCCTCAGGGGGTAGCGGTAGATGGTACTGGAAATATCTTGGCAACTTCTTATCCTTCCGATTCGGATGGAGACGGTTATCCTTCTTATTTGGATTTAGATTCAGACAATGATGGCATCAATGATGTAACAGAAGGAGGAAATGAAGATCCTGATAATGATGGTGAATTAGGTTTAGTTACTCCAAATATTAATCCAAATGGTCAACTAATTGATGGCAATGGAATGGTTTTATCTACATCAGATCCTAAAGATTTCGATGGAGATATGATTCCAGATTATCAAGATCTAGATTCAGACAATGATGGAATTCATGATGTAGAAGAAGCAGGAGGTTCTGATCCAGATAATGATGGCCACCTAGGTGTAGGAATTCCAAATACAAATGGACAAGGCCAAGCGGTGGATGGAAATGGTAATGTTATTCCTAATTCTAACCCACCAAATTCTGACGGTACAGGTGAACCTGATTACAATGATCTAGATTCTGATGGAGACGGTATTGAAGATGTAACTGAAGCTGATTTTCCAGATACTGACGGAGATGGTATTGTTGGTTCAGGAACTCCAACAGTTGATGAAGATGGTCTAGTGGTTCTTTTGGATGAGGATGGAAATCCAATACCGACAACTTCAAATCCTACGGATACAGATGGAGACGGAATTCCAGATTATCAGGATATAGATTCAGATAATGATGGAGACACTGATAACGAGGAATGCCCAGGCGGCACTCCTTGCCCTGATTCAGATAATGATGGTGTAGATGATTGGAGAGATTCAGATTGTATTTACAATATTAGTCAACCTACCTTAAGTGTGGATGACCAATCTTGTGTAAATGAATTCATTTATTTCTCTATAGATGAAGCAAATACTTATGAAACTACTTTCGCTCCTAATCCAGTTAGTTATACTTATTATAATGGCGCAGGACAAGTACTGCCAGGCTCAGGACCAACCTATGGAATTTTTGCAACAGATACTGATTTGATATATCCAATTACGGTAGTTGTTTCTGTAGAGGATTGTGATTCTGCACCTTCAGCTGGAGTAACTGTTCAACCAACGGAACCGCCAATTGCTGAAGCAGATGTTGATAAAGGAGTGATTTGTGATGGCGAAAATATCCAGTTGTCAGCAAATAGTATGAATAATGCATCCTATACATGGACTGATCTTAATACGGGTATAGTCGTTTCAAATCTACAAAATCCATTTATTCAAGCATTGGATGAAACAACAACTTTTGAATTGACTGTATCAGTTGATGGTTGTCCAGAAGAAGCAAAAGATAATATTACAATAATGGTAAATAAGGTTCCTGAAATAAGTAATGTTATAGGTGGAGGAACTTATTGTGCCGGAGAAACAATAATACTTTCTGCGCAAGCAGATAATATCCAAACAGGACAAATATCTTATACTTGGACAGGTCCAAATGTAAATTATACAAATACGGTTCCTGCTAATACAACATTGGAATATGCTATTCCGGAAGCTGACTTTTCATACATAGGAACCTATACTTTAAATGTGGTTACAGAAGATAATTGTGAATCTACCGAGGAAAGTCTGCAAGTAGACATTCAAAATGAAATTCAAAAACCAGAATTAGCAATTAATGAGAATGCATTCTGTATTGGTGAAACAATCAGTTTAGAATCTTCTCCTTCTTCAGAACCCAATCCAGTTTATAAGTGGTACTTCAATGGAAATTTATTGGCGACAACTTCAGTGCCTAATTACTCTTTTCAAAGTACATCTGTTTTAAATTCTGGAGATTATGAAGTTGAAATTGAAGCTGGCCTATGTGGTGCTGCCAATTCTGATGCTGTCACAGTTACTATTTTTGACCCTACTGAAGAGCCTACAGTTGATGTCGGTAGCTCAAGTACAGTATGTGAAGGAGAACAGCTTAGTTTAAATATAGTTTCTCCAGTAGATAATACCGTTTATAGTTGGTATGATATCAATGGGAATTTTATAATAAATGGAGTGAGTCTTGCTATTGATAATTTATCTTTCAATCAATCTGGAGAATACTTCGTTGAAGCAAATTCAAATGGATGTGGCATAGTACAGACAACTGTTGAAGTTGACGTTATTCAATCTATCCCAACACCTAATATTTCAGTTTCAAATGATATGGTATGCGAAGGGGGAGAGGTTGTTCTTAGCATTGACAACAATGCGATTGTAAACTCAGCGATCTACAACTGGTACGATTCAAATGAAAATTTAGTGAGTCAAACGAATACTCCAACGTTAACGCTCAGCAATGTGAGTAGTTCAGATAATGATACTTACAGCGTAATAGTAGAAGTTGGAGATTGTACCTCTGCAGAAGCAAATGAAGTTTCATTTACCGTTGTTTCAGCGCCGAATGAAGTTGCAAATGCTGGAGCAGATGAGAGTACTTGTCAGATGGCTGACTTTAGACTTGCTGCCACCAATCCTGCTTTTGGAACTGGTACATGGACTAGTCCAACAGCTACAATCATACAGCCAAATAATCCAAATACTGAAGTAACGAATTTAACTCAAGGTCCAAATGTTTTTGTGTGGACACTGACTTCAAGTACATGTGGAGTGTATTCTAGAGATTCTGTTTGGGTGACTTTTACAACAGCTCCTAATGAGTCTGCTAATATCATCCAAGAACAAATTTTTATATGTCAAACAATGCCTGTAGAAATAGTAGCTTCAATTCCAACCGTTTCAATGGGAACATGGTCTCAGTCTTCTGGACCAACTGCTGTAACTTTTACTGATCCAAATAGTACTTCTACTACTTTAAATAATCTAAGTCCTGGAATTTATGTATTCAGTTGGTCTTTAGAGTTTGCAAATTGTGGTGTATTTAGCACGGATCAAGTGGTAGTACAAGTAGATGAACTACTTTTGATTCCTGCAAATGCTGGTGTCGATATTACAATCTGTGGAGATCAACAAGTATTAAATTTGAATGCGATTGCTCCTTCCGTAGGAACAGGTATGTGGACTTCTCAAACAGCAAATATAGAGGAGCCTAATAATCCTAATTCAGCAGTTACTAATCTTCAAGAAGGAGCCAATGTATTTACGTGGGCTGTTTCTAATGGAGCTTGTACCAATTACTCAGCAGATCAAGTCATTGTGAATTTCTTACAACAACCTTCAGATGAGGCACAGGTATTGCAGAGCAACTTAACGATCTGTGAATCAGAAATTGATAACTTCTCATTAGAAGCAGTTGCAAATGCTAATTCTACTGGTACATGGATACAAACTTCTGGACCAGCTGCAATTACTATTGATCAACCAAATAATTTTTCTACCTCTGTTCAAGGTCTACGTCCTGGTACGTTTGTTTTTGAATGGGTATTAAGTTTTGGTTCTTGTGGAGATTATGATCGTGATGAATTAGAAATTACTGTGGATGCCGTGCCTGAAAATTCAGCGGAAGCTGGAGAAGACATGACCGTATGTGGAGATCAAGAAATTAACTTGTCCGCATTAAATCCTTCAATCGGAACCGGAGTTTGGACATCAGCTGATGTTGCAATAGCAGATCCAAATGATCCGTTTTCAGCAGTTTCTAATTTAAACTTAGGATTAAATACTTTTACCTGGACGCTGTCAAATGGTTCATGTCAAGATTACTCTTCAGATGTAATGATCATAAATTATTTAGAAGAGCCTGAAGAACAAGCTTTGATCTTAAATAATAATATAATAATCTGCGAAACGGAATTAAGTACCTTTCTTTTAAATGCAGTTTCTCCTACGCAAGCTGATGGTACTTGGAGTCAAACATCTGGGCCCACAACTGTGATTATTGATCAACCCAATGATGCAAATACAAGTGTCCAAGGAATGACTTCAGGTACTTATACTTTTGATTGGTCTTTGAGTTTTGGTACTTGTGGGACTTATAGCGATGCTAGTTTAAGTATTCAAGTTTCAGAGGTCCCAGATGAAGTGGCTCAAACGCAAATGGATGTTGTTAGTTGTGGAATGGCGGATCAAGAAATAACTGCACTGACTCCGTCAGTCGGTTCAGGATTTTGGACTTCTGCAACTTCTACAATTATAGATCCTACAAGTCCAAACACCATGGTTTCTTTAGTGCCTGGAACAAACACGTTTGTCTGGACGCTATCAAACGGAGCATGTGAAGATTATTCTTCTGATGAATTAGTTATAGAATATACTGCTTCTCCAACAGAGCAAGCTCAGATCTTAACTTCTGATATGGAAGTATGTGCTTCTGATCTTTCAGACATTCAATTGACAGCACAAACACCAAGTCAATCAACCGGACAATGGACCATGATCACAGGACCAAATGTTCCTAAGATAGAAAATCCTGAAAACATTCAGACAACAGTTGAGGACCTAGTAGCAGGAACTTACGTCTTTGCATGGACTCTTTCTGCTGGCTCATGTGTTGATTTTAGTTTAGATCAGGTGACTATTGAAGTGATACCAGTACCAGACGAAGATGCGTTGGTCATTGAGTCAGATATTGTTACTTGTGCTTCAGAGGATAATTTAATTGAAGCTTTTGCTTCTAACTTGGGAACTGGAATGTGGACAAGCCCAACGGGTGCAGTCATAGTGTCACCAAACGAACCACTCTCTCAAGTTACAAACCTACAAATAGGTGAAAATATCTTTGTATGGTCTTTGAGTAATGGTGTTTGTCAAAACTATTCACAAGACATAATGACAATAACTGTTGAAGAAAGCGTATTTGCAAATAATGATATTTATAGTATCGATTTTGACCAAACACTTATTGTTACTGATATTGTTAATAATGACGAATTGAATGGAGTTGTTGAATGGGAAACAAATATTGTTAGTCAACCATCTTCAGGTACAATTACATTCAATACAGATGGAACTTTTGATTATGTTCCAGATCCTACTTTTTCAGGTCAGATAAGTTTTGATTATGAAATTTGCAATGTTAGTTGTGGTACATGCGATCCAGCCACCATAACGATCATGGTGAATCGAGAAGATAATTTGGAGTGTCATGTACCAAATATTCTTACACCAAATCAAGATAATAAGAATGATGTATTGATGATCTCTTGTGTAAGTCAATATCCAAATAATCAAATTTGCATTTTCAATAGATGGGGCGATCAAATATATGAAGTGGATTCCTATCAAAATGATTGGGGTGGCCAATACGATGGAAATGATCTACCAGCAGGTACTTATTTCTATGTATTTAAAACTTCACCAGAAGATCAAAATGCTTTAACTGGTTACATAACTATCTTAAGGTAATAGTCTTTGAACTTGGAAATTCAATTTTTAACAAATAATAAAATAACAATGAAAAAGATATATATCGCAGTTTTGACAATGGTTTTAGCCTTGCCATTAACTGCTCAACAAAATCCTCAGTTTACCCATTTTATGTTTAATAAATTGGTTTACAATCCAGCTTACGCTGGTAATAGAGAAGCCTTATCAATATCTGCCATTTATAGAAATCAATGGTCTGGAATTGACGGTGCTCCAACGACGATCAATGCAAATGTACACACTCCCTTTTCTGGAAAAAGAGCGGGAATCGGTATGTCAATTGTGTCAGATCAGATAGGAATGCTAAACACAACATTTGCAAATATTGCATACAACTATAGTTTTAAAGTAAGTGATAATTCCAAATTGGGAATTGGTGTAATGGGAAGAATGGAACATGGTAGAATTGATTGGTCAAAAGCTGATCCAGCGGATATCGATGATCAATTGATCTTCATGGAAGCTACTACCAACTGGCAACCTAATTTTGGTTTTGGCCTTTATCTTTCTGGTGAAAACTATTACTTAGGAGTTTCTGCTCCGACATTATTGGAAAATTCATTGTATACAGATCTTGGTTATTCGGGGGAATATAGATCTTATTATGCAATGGGAGCGATGATGTTTGACCTTAGCTCTAATGTGAAGTTTAAGCCTTCTGCAATGATCTCTTATAATCCAAATGCTCCATTGGATCTAGATTTAAATGCTAGTTTCCTACTAATGGATGCACTTTGGTTAGGAGGTACTTGGAGAATGGGAGATTCTTTTGATGCCATCATACAATATCAATTCACAAATGAATTGAGAGCGGGAATGGCGTTTGATTTTACAACTTCTAAGTTGAACGATTACACAACTGGAAGTTACGAAATGATGATAGAGTACACTTTTGTTACTGGAGACGAAAAGCTTCAAAACATTAGGTACTTCTAAAGAAATTGGTTCACAAATTTTTAAAAGAAAAACATGAAATTTTTAAAATATATATTTCTGCTCTATTGTGTTTTATTTTGTGCAGCAATTTTTGCACAACATACACCTACCGTTTTAGCAGTAAAGAAATTAGAAAGATCTGCTACATCTAAATCTCAGTCTAAACAAATTTATAAAAATTTAGGCTATCAAGAATATGCAGATCTAGAAACAAATGGAGATGTATCAGAAGAAGAAATGGATAATGAGTTAAAATTAAAAATTGCTAATAGCTATTTAAAAAATGCTGACTACGAAAACGCAGAATTTTGGTATGCAAAGAGTATTGATCAAAATAGTTCAGCAAAGAATGTTCTAAATTATGCCCAATGTTTGCTTGCAAATGGAAGATGCATGGACGCAGTAAAATGGTTTGAAAACTATAAATCAAAAACTACTGACAACACGTATTCTGCCATTGAGTTTATTGCAAATTGTGATGAAATAAAAGAATTTACTAAACATGATCTTGTTACTGTGAATAATCTTGAATCACTGAATACACCGAATCTAGATTTTAGTCCTATTGCCGTTGATAATAACAAGAGCATTATTTTTACTTCTTCCCGTTCTAATGCAAAAATAAAGAAAGACAAGTGGACAAATGACAATTTTACCGACCTATTTTATGCAAGTAAAAATGACAAAGGTTTTGGAGAACCTCAATTGTTGAAAGGGGATGTTAACTACAAATATCATGATGGTGCAGCTACATCTGATAAAACTTCAAAATATTTGTACTTCACTAGAAATAATTATTCCGGCAAAACTGCTAACGGCACGGTTGATCTAAAGATCTATGAAGCTCAAGAAAACGGAAAAATGAATTATATAAACGCAAAAGAATTGCCCTTCAATAGTGATGAATTTGCAAGCTGTCATCCTTCGCTAAGTACTGATGGGAAAACACTTTATTTTTCATCAGATAGACCTGGTGGATACGGTGGGATGGATATTTACTTTAGTACTAAGACAGGTGAAACTTGGAGTACTCCTGTCAACTTAGGCTCAAAAGTCAATTCTGCAGGAAATGAAATTTTTCCTTTTATCAATAGCCAAGGTATAATTATATTTTCATCCAATGGTCACGCGGGTATGGGGGGATTAGACCTTTATGCAGCAAAAAAAGAAAATAACCTTTGGAACGAAGTTGTCAATTGTGGCGCTCCTTTTAATACTAACAAAGATGATTTTGGTTTTTTTATGGAACATAATAACAAATCTGGTTATGTTTCTTCAAATAGAGTTGGTGGTTTAGGTAAAGATGATATCTATAAATGGGAATCTTCAACAGAGGTCGACTTTTTTAAAGTAGTAACCGTTATGAAGACCATCTGCTTCATAGAAGAAGGTTCTAATAAGAAAATAGGGAATGTAAATATCATGTTAGAAAATTCTGCTAATAAGTCTTTTGGCATGACATTCAAATCTGATGATAAAGGATTTTTCTCTCACGAAATGCTTTTAAATTCTGTTTACAATTTTAACATATCTAAATCAGGATATAAGGATGCTCAAATCACAATTAATCCTTCAATTAAAGAAAAATTAGAAACAGAATGTACAATGATTCCGTTAGAAAAGTTAGCAGCAGTTTCAGTTGCTGGATCAGTAACAAACGGTTCTAGATCAAATGCCCCTCTTGCTCAGGCAGAATTGGTTTTGATGAATAAAACCACTGGAAAATCAAAGAGAATGAAATCAAATCCTCAAGGGAAGTATAACTTTGTTTTAGACTGTAATACAGATTATGAGTTGATCTCTTCATTTCCTAATATGACTAATAAGACCAAAGCATTTTCTACTTCTGAGGATTGCTTTGGCTCAAAAGACAAAAATATCAACTTCTCTTTAATGGCTAAAGCTCCAATTAAAACTGTTGTTCCTAATGTTTTAATTGGTACCAAAGAAATTAAAGAAGGGATGGTCATAGAACTCAAAAACATTTACTACGATTATAATAAGTCGAATATCCGTTCTGACGCAACCGTTGACCTGGAAGCTTTGATCAATTTGATGAATACTTACCCAGACATGCAAATTGAACTTGGATCTCACACAGATGCAAGAGGAACGGACTCTTACAATGCTCAACTCTCTAAGAAGAGAGCTGCATCAGCAAGACAATATTTGATATCGAAAGGTATCTCATCGAATAGAGTTTCTTCTAAAGGTTATGGTGAATCCAAGCTTTTAAACCAATGTAGCAATGGAGTGAAATGCTCGGATGAAGAACACCAGAAAAACAGAAGGACAGAAGTTATCATTACTAAATTTGATAATCCAAATGTAAAAGTGAAGTACAGAAACTAATTCACACTCAAAGAATTATTGTCAGTAGATTATCAATTTGAGAAGTGCTCTGCTCCGTAAAGGGGTAGAGCATCTTTGTTTTCATTGATAAGAGAAAAATTTAAAGTTTAACAGCTGTTATTGTACAACGAAGTATACCATGTCATATATTTTTGTTTCCTTTGCAAATCTTTATACTATGGACTGATTTTTGCTCGAAAAACCAATATATAATCGTTTTTTTTAATTTAAATCGAATATTCCTAACATACTATACCTTAAAGAATGAGCAAACTGTCCTTCGTTATTGCTTTTGTTTGTTGCTATACGCTTAGTTTTTCACAGCAAACCCCTCTATTTACACAATACAGAGATAATGCTTCAATAATTAATCCTGCCATGATAGGAGCGGATTATCTGATACGAGAATATAATGTTACAGTCGGGGCAACCTTCAGAACGCAATGGGTAGGTCTGGATAATCATCCGGTCACGCAGTCTATCAAAGGAGATTATATTTACGAAAATAGAGGCGTTTCTATCTTATCTGGTGCCTATATTATAAATGATCAAACAGGGCCAACTGGATTGACTGGCTTGTATGGCAAAATAGGCGGGATCTTATCTGATGATCCTTACTGGGGCGGATTGGCTTTTGCTATGACGGTTGGAGTACAACAATTCAGAGTTAAAACTAGTGAGATTATACTCAGAGATCAAGGAGATATTCTAGCAGCTGAAGACCAAAATAAAATCACTCCAGATGTTGGCCTAGGAATTTTTTACTATAAAAATCTTGATGGAGGTCCTTTTGAAAATGATTTTGTTTATGGTGGTATTTCTATTCCACAAGTGCTAGGGCTAAACTTAAATTTTGATGATGCATCTGGAGAATTTAATTTAAAAAGAAAGCAACATATTTATGCAGTTGCAGGAGGATATAAATTTCTTAAATCAGGCTCATTCTTGCAGCCTTCAATTTGGGTCAGATATGTAAATGCAGCTCCAGTAAGTATAGATTTTAATCTTAGATATCAAATCATTGAGGAAATTTATATTGGAGGAGGAGCGAGTTTAGGAGGCAATTTTCATTTTGAAGCAGGTTTTGTAATTGCAGACCAATTACGAATAGGATATGGATATGATTATCCTTTCAACACCATAGGACCTGTCGGAGGTTCTACACATGAGATAAGTTTGAACTTTGCTTTCGAAAGATAAACAATACGAATAATGAGAAACTTCATAAATATATCAGCGCTGATTTTTTCTATTTTTTTTATTGCAGGAAACAACCGATCTTTCTGTCAAGAATCGGTTTTGACCATAGAAAATAAATCTGTAAAACCAGGCGATACTTTTTGTACAACTTTCACTTTCTTTAGCTTTGACGATATTCAATATACAAGCTTTGATTTGAATTGGGATAAATCCATTATACAATTCAAAGAACAAAAATCAAGATCTAATAGCCAAGAATATTTTATAAACAAAGCCACTCCAGGACGAATTTCATTTGACTTTAATAACGAATTGCTAGAAAATAAAATATCAAATTATATTGAACAGGATATTTGCTTTGAAGCTTTAAAAGAAGGAGAGGCTCAAATAAAATTAATTAATGAAAGATCTAAATTTAAAAAAGGCCCGAAGATCACTCAAGTTTTAAATGGTGGAAAAATTCTAGTGAGCAGAAGAGGACAAGCTGGGGTATCAATTTTTGCGTCAAGCGAAGAAGGAACTCAAAATACAGAAGTCTGTGTAGATATTTCAGTAGAGGATTTTGTTAATATTACAGAACTTAGATTTACACTATCATGGAACATCAACATTATTGAATTTGTAAGGGTAGATAATTTCAACTTAAATGGATTGGATATGTCTGATTTTAATACCGGTGTTGGAACACTTCTCCAATTTGATTGGGATGCTTTAAATCCTGCTGTAGGAGAAACTGTTCCTGATGAGACTCCTATTTTTAGTGTTTGCTTCGATGTCATAGGACCAGCTGGTGGATCAAGTACAGTTGCCTTTATAACCATACCAACAATATTCTTTGCTTCAGATATAAATTCAGGAGGAAACGATATTGGTGTAATGCCAAACAACGGTTCTGTCAACATTCCAAATGTTGCACCCTTAGAGTTTGATGATTTTCTAGTTGCAGATGAAAATTGTTTTGGACCTAGCAATGGCGGAGTTGATATCACAGTTGTTGGAGGATTAACACCTTATACTTTTTCATGGTCGAATTCGACAAACATGGAAGACTTGAACGATGTTGTAGCCGGGATGTATATGGTAACTGTAATGGATGCCTCAACACCACCTTTATCAATAGAACGTTCTTTCACCATTCCAGATAATACAACACCACCTACTGCTGATGCAGGCGATAACATGCAAATAGATTGTCGCTCTACCGAAGCCATGCTTGATGGTTCTGCTTCATCAAATGGTTTGATGGTTGAGTATGAATGGACTACAACAGATGGTAACATTGTTTCTGGTAGTGATACAGATACGCCTACCGTTGATCAAGCAGGTACTTACACAATATCAGTGGTAGATGGCGAAAATGGCTGCGATGCTTCTGCCAATGTGATGGTTACAGAAGATGTCACGCCACCAACTGTTTTTGCCGGAGAAGACTTGACCTTACCATGTACACCGGGAGGCCTGACTTTAAATGGAGAAAATACAGATAACTTACAAGACGTGAACATTACATGGACAACTATAGATGGAACAATTGATAGTGGCGTCAATACGCTAAATCCCAATGTTTCCACAGAAGGAACTTACTCTATAGAATTAATAAACGACGTCAATGGTTGCGCAGCAACTGATGACGTGACTGTGAGTGCTGCAGTTGATCCTGAAGCGATCATTGCTGATCCTGAATCTTTAAATTGTGATAGAACGGAAGTTACGTTGGATGGATCACCTTCAAGTAGTGGTCCTAATATAAGTTATGCTTGGTCTACCAGCATAGGAGGATTTGTTTCGGGGCAAAACTCGGCAACACCTGTTGTGAATTTACCTGGAGTATACACCCTTACTGTTGTAGATTTTGAAACAGGATGTGATGCGCAGCAAGAGGTTGCAGTAACTGGAAATACCCAAAGACCTGTTTCTGATGCAGGGGTAGATGCAACGCTAACCTGCGAAACAATGTCGGTTGCACTCACAGGAAGAACTGATATTGATAACGCCACTTTTGTGTGGACTGATGCAAACGGAACCGTAATTTCTGATGCTGAAGAAATAACAGTCACTACAGGAGGAGTTTATACTTTTAGTGTAGAAAATGAATTTGGCTGCATTCAGACTGATGAGGTAGAAGTATTTATTGATCAAGACGCTCCAGTTGCAGATGCAGGTGCAGGGTTTGAAATAGGTTGTGAAGGAAGTACCTTAAACTTAGATGGCTCTGGTTCTTCTACGGGTCCTGAATTTCAATACATGTGGACAACATCAAACGGTATGTTAGTTTCCGGATTTAATACCTTGTCACCAGAAGTCTCTTCCGCAGGAATTTACGATCTTATAGTTACGAATACCGACAATGGCTGTACAGCGCTTTCTTCTGTAGAAATAGCCTTGAATGGTAATTTACCTCCTGCTGATGCAGGGGAAAATGCTAGTCTTTGCGAAACGGATTTCGTATTAGCTGGTAATACTACTTCTGAAGTGACAGGTACCTGGACATCAAATTCAGGTGCTACTATCAGTAATACTGCTTCTGAATCCACAGCAGTTAGTAATCTTCAACCTGGACCAAATTCCTTTATATGGACTTTGTCATCTCCAGATTGTCCGGACTACAGTTCTGATGAAGTTATTTTATTTGTAGAGGATATACCTTCTGCATTTGATGATGATCAAACGATATTTTTGGACGTAAGTGAAGTAGGATTTGATGTTTTGATAAACGATAATTTGAATTCTTCAGCTGGTGTAAGCGTAGATTTTTTAACCTCCGATCCTAACTTTATGGATCTTGGAAACGGCGTCTTTAGCTATACATTTCCTAGTGATTCGTTAAATTTATTTCAATTTTCATATTCAGTTTGTAATGATGTTTGTCCAAATCTTTGCGACACTGCTTCGGTTACCATCACTAGGGAAGAGATGCCTTTAGAGCCAGTTGATCTAACTAGAATTCCGAATGGAATCACTCCTAACGGGGATGGTATGAATGATGCGTTTATTTTTGATCTACTTTTGGCTGAACCAGATAAATATCCAAATCCAAATCTAACAGTCTTCAATAGATGGGGTGATGTCGTATATGAATCTGAGCCTTATAATAATGATTGGATGGGCACCAATGAATCAGGAAAAGAACTGCCAGATGGCACTTACTATTACGTATTAAGGCTTAGCATTAGCCAAGGGGATATTATTACCGGCGATATTACAATTCTTAGATAAAACCTTTCGAGATTATTTTACACTTTAAGTTTTTTCGATCAAGCATACTTGATCTAAAATTTTTATTTGTATGATCGATGATAAATATTCATTTATACATCTGGCTTTTTTCTGCTATTACAACTGATGAATGACATATGTTTCAAATTTAATATCTAACTAAGGATTATAAGCAGTTAACTTTAAACTTAATTTACATTTTACCTTAAAACCCGTATTTTTGTAATTCCCCTCAACACATCAGCTTTGGCTTTTGTGATAGATTCCTTTCCATAACCGTCGCTCCAGTATTCCGCTTTACAAGTTAGTTTATTTCGGTTTTGATGTTCGCAAGAGCAACAAAACAATATTATCAATATCAGTTTAAACACAAATTTGATCTCATGGAATTATCGCTCATCAGAAGTTGCAAACTTCTATCAAACAGTCTCACGCCCGCTCTCAAGTTTTTTATTTTTCTATTCTTAGCTATTAGTTACTTTAGCAGCAATGCGCAAACCTGCTCTATTTCAGGATTGGTAGCTACACCTAATTGTATTGGCACTACTGGAAATTATTGTGTCGATGTAGATTTCTCTGAAACGATGGTTGGTCCTTCAGGAATGTTTAATGTCCAAATAGGAATCAATTCATTTGGCCCCTTTAGTTACACCGCCGCTCGTCCTATTACAATTTGCGATGCTTCTTTTGTCGGAGATGAAGGGTTGGGTTTGAAAGTATTGGTATCGGATATTGACAATGCACCATCTTCCAATCCTTTTATTTCAGAATTCCATTATGACAATGCCGGTGGAGATGTTGGAGAATTTATAGAGATATCTGGTGTTACCTGCACTGATATATCCGATTATCAGTTAGAACTTTATAATGGCACGAATGGTACTGTTTATAATACAGTCCCTTTGACTGGAATAATTCCTGATGAAGGCAATGGTTGTGGCGCACTTTCTTTCCCAATTTCAGGCATTCAAAATGGTGCTCCTGATGGGTTTGCTTTAGTCCAAATATCAACTGGGTTAGCAATTGAATTTTGGTCTTATGAAGGAACCATAAATGCAACCTCAGGTTCTGCTACAGGGATGACATCAGTAGATGTGGGTGTTGCCGAAACTGGTACAACTCCGATTGGTTCTTCCATTGAATGGAATGGCGCAACATGGATTTTCAATTCAGGAACCAATACGGAGGGTCTTTATAGTGGTACGACATGCTGTATTGGAGTGGCAAGTTTTGACGAACCTTCTTGTTGCATTCAACAACCAGAAATTCTTTACTTTAAAACCATTTCAATTTGTGCTGGAATCTGTCCAGGCGAACCCTTTAATTTTGGAGGAGGGACCACATTTGATTGTTCTACTTATAACTGGTACAGTGATACTTTAGCAGCACCTGTATTTTCAAATAATACCAATTTTTTTGATCCCTTCGGTTTAGGTCTGATAGACTCTAATGTCCCAGGAGATTATGAATTCTACCTACAAGTAGGTTGTACAAATGGATGCGTAGAAGGATTTGAAAAGGTTCCTTTTTATGTGCTAGATTGTGATACTCCTCCTGATGGATGTGGCGCATGTACATATATACTGGAGCTTATTGATGAGGGAAGAGATGGATGGGATGGAGCGTCATTATTAGTTTCTGTCAATGAAGAATGGCCTCCAAAAGAATATAAGCTGGCACCACAAGATTGTGGTTACCGTGGATTCCCTATAGATATAAATGACGGTGGTCTGATAGACATCACTTATGTTTCAGGAGCTAATGATTCTGAAAATGGATATCAATTAACTTCACAAACAGAATTAATTGTCAAGGAAGGAGTCCCTTCAGCTACCGGTCAGAATATTATTCCAGGTATTACCAATAGATACAAAGCAGCATGTGTTGAATGTTGTGAAGATCCTGAAGAAGAGTTTATTTTTAGAGTTACAGCAGGAACATTTCCCGCTGATTATTCGTGGGAAATAAGAAATAGATTTGGGCTTAGGAAATATTTCAAGAATGCAGGAACATATGCCACCCTTGGTATAGGTTCTTCGATTGATGAAACTATTTTTCTTGATCCATGTGAAACTTATGATATAACCGCTTTTGATGCTTTTAACAATGGATGGACCGGTGGTACTTGGGAGATCATTTCAACCAATCCATGCAGAGGGACTCCGTTTCTTTTTGAAGCTCCAGATGAATTAAGGTACCTCATTGCTTCTGGGCCTGGTCCTTTTACTGACCAGATAACAACAAGGATCACCTTACCTTGTAAACCAGAATGTCCAGCCGAAGAAACGATACTTGCTGATGATCTTGTCAACTGCGAAGCCAATACTTTTGTCCCTACTCTAATTGAGCCAAGTTTGTGTTATCCAAATTCTTGCCATGGACCAACAGTAACAGAGATTATTTATGAATTTGCTAATGGTAACACGGGTTCTGGACCACAGTTTATTCCGCCTCCCTTTACAGTTACTGGCATTCCTGTTGGCGTAAATAAATTAATTTATGAAACGACCTATGGAGATGGTCAGATCGTTCGTTGCACGACAACGCTTAATGTCATCAGCACTGAGAACCCAACACTTACTTGCAATGACTTAGTAAACGTAACTTTGTTGCAAGATCTGGATGAATGCGAAACCATCGTTACACCTGATCATGTATTAGAAAATACAGGTGTATGCGAAGACCAATTTGAAGTGATCATTGAAGATCAGAATGGAACTGAAATTGGCAATACCGTGAATACTACCCATGCTGGGCAAACCTTGACTTACGTCGTTAGACAAATAGGTTCTAACGACAATAATATATGCTGGGGAGAACTTTTTGTTGAAGACAAAGATGCACCAATTTTAGAATGTTTTGAATATACGATTCCGTGTCATCACCCAGAAAGATTGGATGAGTTCTGGGAGCACACGGAAGTTTTTGTTGCTGACTCTACAGAAACGCCTGCTAATATTGCGGGTGGTACGGCGGCAACTCCTTCCGTTACCACCATTCCTATTCCTTCTATTGGTTGTGCGCCTCTTGGCGAAATAATCTACGATGTCAATGTAAAATTAGCATTGGAACATTCGGACTTGGAGGACTTGCAAATAGAATTGCTTGCGCCAGATGGTACATCCGTTATTTTAATGCAATATGGAAATTGTACCGCCGGTTTCTTCAATATGGATGTGACCTTCAACAGTGATTCACCAACGCCAGTTTCTACAGCTTGTGTGGGAATGAACCCAGGTTTGAGCGGAAATTTAGAGCCACAACAAACTTTGGATGTTTTTAATAACCTTGCATACCAGCAACTTGAAGGTACTTGGTTTTTAGTAATTAGAGACAACGACAATACACCTAATAATGGAGTGATTGGTTTTGGACAAGTCAACCTATTAGAACTAGAACTTGTTGTCGGATTTCCTCAGCCTTATTCGGTTTATGATTGTTCTTTAGAAGGTATAGATCTTTTAGAAGAAGTAATTGAAGAAACAAATTGTGATCAAAGCGATTGGGTTGGTTCAAGAATAAAAAGAACTTGGCAAGCAGTCGATTTATTTGACAACGTAAGCTCTTGCGTACAATACGTAAACCTACGCGCTCCTTCTTTTGACGACCTCGTTTTACCAGGTGATATCGATTTAGAATGTGAAGGTCTATTACCAGAAGAAATAACACCTATGATCAGTGGAGAGATCCAATACGATTGTTTTATTATCTCAGACGAAGATCAAGGTACCTGTGATGTTTCTTTTACATTTGATGATAATGTCCTTCCAACATGTGGAGATGGATATAAGATCATCAGGGATTGGACGATCATCAATTGGTGTTCTGGGACAACGAAACATCACACCCAAACGATCAAGGTGGAGGACACAACCGGTCCAGAAATTATTGCAGATAATTTTATTATAGAATCTAATTCTGGATCTTGCGAAAGTGCTGTAATATTCTCTAATGTTGGTACTGATATATGCTCTGGAATAAATCTAATTACGGCAGAATTTTCATCACAAGGAGGTGCATACAATGGAAATGGCTCGCTCATTATAGAAGACATTACAAACGGAGGAACCCTTGATGGATTGCCTTTAGGAATGGTTGAAATTAAAATAACAGCTGTAGATGGTTGCAACAATCAAACGGTTGTATTTATAACTGTTGATGTTATAGATACTAAAGCACCAACTGCCATTTGTGATGATGACTTCCATGTTTCTCTTAACAATGATGGTCTTGCTTGGATAGCAGCAGAAGATTTTGACGAAGGTTCTACTGATAATTGTAGTGAAGTTACTTTAGAAATTAGAAGCCTTGGTTGTCTTGCAGATGAATGGGGCCCTTCAGCTGAAGTTTCTTGCTGCGATGATCCTAATGTTGTTCTTGAACTAAGAGTAACTGATGATGCAGGAAATACAAATATTTGTTGGGCTGAAATTACAATAGAAGATCCAATCGCTCCAATAGTGATCTGCAAACCAGATCTTACGGTAGATTGTAATGAAATAATAACTGGAGGAGACGGATTCACAGCGCCAGAAGTTACTGATAATTGTACACCAGAATTAATAAACACTGTTGATGGAGGTTCACTTGATAATTGCCATGCAGGTACATTAACAAGAACATGGACTTACTCAGACGGATCTGACAAGTCAGCAGATGCATCATGTACTCAAAGAATTACTTTCGTACACGTATCAGACTTTACAGTACAGTTCCCACCAGATATCACAATTGACACTTGTCCAGATGATACTGGCGATACAGGAGCACCAATTATCCTTGATGATGATTGTGAACTAGTAGCGATCAACTTTGAAGATCAGTTGTTGACAATAACAGATGATGCATCATGCTTCAAGATCAGAAGAACTTGGACATTGATCAACTGGTGTGTATTTGATGATTCACAAACACCAACAGACGGTGGTATACCATTACCATTACCTAACACATTCAGAGATGACGATGGATATTTCCAGTATGTTCAGGAGATCAAAGTGATCGATGAAGATGCACCAACGGTAACAATGGAAATACCAGATCCATGTGATTTCACAGATGGATGTGAAGGATTTGTAGAATTGATAGCAGTAGGTTCAGATGACTGTTCAACAGACTTAGAATACAACTACGTGATAGATGCATTCAGTGACGGAGGATCAGACATCACCGGAACTGGAGACGATGCATCAGGTGTATACCCATACGGATGTCACCTGATCACATGGAATGTAGGAGACAACTGTGGAAACTGGGTAAGTGAAACATTTGAATTCTGTGTAGAAGATTGTAAGAATCCAACACCAGTATGTTTAAATGGAATCTCAGTAGAGGTAATGAACGATGGAGACGGTTGTGTTTCAATTCCTGGAGCGCACTTGTTAGAATATGCGTTTGACAACTGTGATGAAGATGAAGACATCGAAGCATCAGTATTGATCAGAAGAGTAGGGGACACAGGTCCTCCACAGACTGCAATCGAAGTATGTTGTGCAGATGTACCAGGAGGAATTGTGAATGTTGAGATCTGGGTAACAGATTCAGCAGGAAACAGTGATTTCTGTGAAACTTACATCATACCTCAAGATAACTTAGGTAATTGTCCAGGTTCTGGAGGTGGCTCTGCGGCTATCAAAGGAGACATTGTTACGGAAGATTTTGAAGATGTAGATCAAGTAATGGTTGACATCAACGGATCAGCTTCTGCAAACGGTATAACTGGAGAATACTTCTACCCTAATTTGATAGTAGGAAGTAGCTACACAGTAACACCAGGAAAAGATATTCAACCATTAAATGGAGTGAGTACTTACGACCTCGTATTGATCAGTCAACATATTATTGGAACGGCGCCTCTTACTTCACCATACCAGATGATAGCAGCTGATGTGAATAACAGTGGATCTATTTCAACATTTGACTTGGTTCAATTGAGACAACTGATATTATTTGTAATTGCTGATTTCCCATCCAATACTTCATGGAGATTTGTTGATATGGATTATGTCTTCCCAGTACCAACTAACCCTTGGTCTCAGACATTCCCTGAATTTATCAACGTAGCAAGCTTACCATTAAATGGTGAGTTGTTAGCAGATTTCTTTGCGATCAAAGTGGGAGACGTTAACGGAACAGCAAATCCAAATACCTTATTAGGTACAAATGACAGAGAGATGCCAACAACCTTGGTATTGAATGTTGATGACACTGAAATGGTAGCGGGAGAAACTTACAGAGTGGATTTCTTGGCAAATGATTTCACAGACATCAATGGATACCAATTCACAATGAACTTTGACAGATCAGTTGTTGAGTTTGTAGGAACTAAAGGAGGTGCATTGAATGTAGGGGAGAAAAACTTCGGAACAACATTACTTGATGAAGGTGTTATAACAACATCATTCAATGAAGCCACAGCAATGACTGTAGAAAACGATGAGACATTGTTTTCAGTAACATTCAAAGCTAAAGTAAATGCATCATTGAGTGAAGTGATCAACATCAATAGCATGTACACTCCTGCCGAATCATATAATGATGCTGGAGAGATAATGGATGTTGCAATTGGATTCAACACCAATAACGGATTAGAAATAGCGGGAGGTGCATTCGAATTAATGCAGAACAAACCAAACCCGTTCAATGAAATAACAGTGATCGGATTTAACCTTCCTGAGTCAGCTGAAGTAACATTGAAAATAATGAACGTAGCTGGTAAAACACTTAAAGTAATTAAAGGAGATTTTGAAAGAGGGTACAATGAAACTACTTTCAATAGAAATGACCTTGACGCTACTGGAGTACTTTATTACCAGCTTGATACACAAGGATTTACTGAGACTAAAAAAATGATCTTAATTGATTAAGAATATAGTTATTAAATAAGATCAATAAATGTTTAGAAGGGCTGGAAGAAATTCCAGCCCTTTTTTTATAAAACATATAATTATAAAATACCATATATAGGGTATAGCACAGAAAAATAAATTAACTAATTTTGTAATGTGTACAAATAGTTATTTTGTATGTGTTCGACTTAAATTCTTTTAAGTCGATTACGGTTTTCCTTCTCATAGGGTGAGTTAATACCATATTAGCTCACTTTTTTTTATCTTATCCTAAGTTTTAGCCAACTTTAAATGTGAAAATTACCATGTAACGGTTAACATAATGTGGTTTCTACTCGTCTAATAAAATATAGGTATCTTACATACATCTTTTTTGTAACTATATGCATCCTTTTTATTATTAAATTGTACTTATAATAAAGCATATAGCGGTATTCCAAATTAAAAATTAAAGACCATGGCTAGAATCCTTACAATTTCAATTTCAATTTTATTCCTTTGTTCCTTTCAATTACAAGCTCAAAGTCTTGCTTTGGAAGTTTATGACATTCTTCAAACCAATTGCGCGACTTCTGGATGTCACAACAGTAGCGATCAGGCGGCCAACTTGGATCTGCAAGGATCCGGTGCAAATCCAACCGTTCAAGTTTATAACAATTTGGTCAATAAACAACCTGAAAATACTTACGCTAGAAATATGGGTTACCAACTTGTTTTACCAGGACGACCTGATAAGTCATTTCTTTATAGAAAAATAAATCAAGGCCTAGAAGACTTAATAAACTTGCACGCCGATGAAAAAGAAAATATGCCTCTAAATGAAGATCCAATTTCTGAAAAAGAAAGAGAGAAAATAAGACAGTGGATCCTGTATGGTGCTCCTTTGCTTGTAGATCCTACGATCAATGGTGCTAGAGTTTCAGATCTGGTAGATGAATTTTATGATAAAAACGGTCTAGTCTCTTTCCCTGATGGACCTCCACCTGCTCCACCTGAAGGAGAAGGTTTTCAAATTAAAATGGGACCTTTCTTTTTGCCACCTCAAGGGGAAGGCGAATATTTTCATAAATATGATCTAGACTTGCCAGATGATCTTGAAGTCAATAGAGTGGATATGACCATGTCAAATTACTCCCATCACTTGATACTTTATGATTTTAATCCAGGTGGGTCTAATAGTATTCCTGATGGTTTAAGACTTAATCCAAACCACTCTGATATTGGATTAGTGACGGCCATTCAACAGTCAGAGGATATTAGATTGCCAGAAGGTACCGCCTTCAAATGGGAACAAAGTATTGTTTTAGATTTAAATTCTCATTACATCAATTACGATGCGACACAAGTTTATAAATGTGAATCTTACATTAATATATATACCCAACCCAATGGCACCGCAGCTCAAGAAATGAAAACGGAACTCATTGCCAATGGAAATATTTTTATTCCTAATAATGGAAACATGGTCACCCATACGGATAACATTAATTACCCACTGGGAGATATTTACATGTGGGGTATAATGGGACATACTCATAAATATGGTAGAGGCTATAAAGTGTATAAAAGAATCAATGGTGTTCGGGATGAGATAATATATGATGCAGCGTGTCCTCAAGGAATCCCTGGTTGTGTTTCTCCTAATTTTGATTATCAACACATACCAATGACTAATTATGACTCATTTTTGCCGATCTCTATGAATTTTGCCAATGGCCTGGTCCATGAAGCCAATTGGGTCAATGATGGTCCAAACAATGTATTTTTCGGCCCTACTTCTGATGATGAAATGATGGTTTTGGTTTTGATGTATGTAGAAGATTTAGATGGTGTAACTGTTTCTTCTGATCAAGTCAGACATCAAGTCAAAGGTGTAAAAATTGCTCCAAACCCAATGACAGATATTGCTACAATTAGCATCCCAAAAGCATTTGATGCAAATCAATTATTCCTCTATGATATTACTGGCAAACAGGTATTCAATAAAGCCATCTCTACCGATTATGTGGAATTGCAAAAAGGAAATTTACTGCCTGGTATGTACTTCTATAGATTAGAAGACGAACTTGGCCAATATGCAACTGGGAAGTTGGTCATAAACTAAAAAGTCAAACGATGCATAAAGTCGGTATTGGATTATCATTCAAAATAATAAAAAAGAAATTTTAATTGGAAAAAGAAAAGGAGCACATGCTCCTTTTTTTTGTCTGATGGACATCTTGAAATTGTCTAGGCTTATTTTCTGTACTCTTGAAGACAATATAAAGAACTCTATAATGGTAGTTATAATATTTTTACTATTATATCTACCAATATAGTGGTTATTATGTAAGTTTTAGATTTTATTTTAAGTAAATACCATTATAATTGTCATTTTGTGTAAAAAGAGCGTATATTGACCAATATAATGGTATAAATATGTTTGATGTAGTAGAAATTCAAGAAGTTAAAACAGAAATTGGTTCTTTGATTAAAACCCTTCGCAAAAAGCGTAAAATCTCTAGAATTGAATTGGCAGAATCCTTAGATGTTTCTAAGACTACAATTCAAAATATGGAGATGGGTAAGAACTTTACAGTCGATACTTTATTCAAGGCATTAAAAGAATTTGACCTGTTACAAGATCTCCATGCGGAAGTTCTTTCTGTGAAAAAACAAATCGTAGACACGAAGTCCTTATACTAGATGGCTAAGAACAATATCATAAACGTAACTATTTTTGGTAAAAATGTTGGCAGACTTGGCCTTGATGAAAATCATAGCATTACTTATTTTCAATACCATCCTGATTTTCTACTAAACGAAAACTTCTTGAGTATTTTTCCTGCTACAGGTATAATAAAAAAAACACCCCATGTCCAAGTGTTCAATAAATATAACAATGAAACTTTCAAAGGGCTTGCGCCGCAATTCGCAGATTCCTTACCAGATCTATTTGGAAATCTAATATTTAAAACGTGGTTAGAATCTAAAAATGTTCAAGAAATTACCATCCTAGAACAATTGGCCTATGTCTCAAATAGAGGGATGGGGGCACTTGAATACAGGCCAAGTAAAAACATTCCCAAAAGGGCAACTATAGATTTAAAAGAGATCATCGCCGTATTGAATGAAGTTTTGGATCTAAAAAAATCGCAATCCGAAAAAAAAGCGAATTCAAAAGCACTCTTAAACATATTCAAAATAGGAACTTCAGCAGGGGGAGCTAAACCCAAGATCATAATTTCTGAGCATAAAAAAAGCGGAAAGATAATTCCTGGCGATCTTGAGCACTCAGAAAATTACCATCACTATTTGGTAAAATTAGATTTAGAAAATGTAGAAAAATATCCAATTCAACTTGTAGAGTATTGCTACTACCTCACTGCCACTGCAATTGGCATTAATATGATGGATTCTAAACTGATTGAAGAAAAACACTTTGCCACCTTGAGATTTGATAGACAAGAAGGAAAAAAGCAACACGTGCTTACGGCCTCTGGATTAACAGGTTGGGATTTTAAATCTGCCGTAAACTCCTCTTACGAAAATCTTTTTAAGCTTGGTTCCTTCTTGAAAATATCTCATGCCCAGACTGAAGAATTATTTAAAAGAATGGTCTTCAATGTCGTTTTCAACAATACAGACAACCATCTAAAAAATCACTCTTTTATTTACAATCAACAAAAAGACAACTGGCGATTGGCTCCTGCCTACGATCTAACTTATGCATTGAATCCATTGATTGATTTTAAAACAATCAGCAGGGGACTTTCCATAAATAGTAAAAGGGATAAAATAAATTTGAAAGATCTATTGAAGATAGCAGAGCAATTCACCATCAAAAATCCAAAAGGCGTCATCGCCGAAGTGCAAGACGGTATCTCAATACTTCAAAAACACATGAAAGCTCACAACATCCCCAAACGCATAACAAAAAACATCATCAAAAAACTCTCCCATACACTTTAGATCATCACAAAATCTTAAAACCAAAGACTACCTACTTTTCACAACCTTAACAACAACTGACTTCGATATCGGAGTCTTACTCTTATCTGCAAATTTATCAAAGGGGATCAAAACATTCGCTTCTGGAAAATAAGTCGCCACACTAGATTCTGGAATAGGGTAGGAGACAACCATAAAAGCTTTTGCATGCCTTGTCTTACCATCATAAGTAGAGGTAAGGTCAACAAGATCACCTTGTTTAAGTCCTCTTTGCTTAATGTCTTGTTCATTCATCATCACTACTCGTCTGCCGTTTAAGATTCCTCGGTATCTATCATTCATTCCATAGATGGTCGTATTAAATTGATCGTGACTTCTGATGGTCATCATCAACAATTCATCTTTGGCCATTTTGATTGCAGAAACTTTGTTGATCGTAAATTTAGCCTTCCCAGTAGAAGTTTCGAATTTTCCATCTCTGGCACAATTTGGCAAATAGAAACCGGCGTCTTGCTTACTTCTTTTGTTGTAATCCTCAAACCCTGGAATGGTGTTTTCTACAGCATCTCTAATTAGGGAGTAATCATTTTTATAATCATCCCATCTAACGGAACTATTTTTCAAAGTTTTCTTAGCCAGCTCGCATACAATGGCAACTTCACTTTTCAAATGATTTGAAGCAGGCTTCAATACGCCCGATGAAGAGTGGACGATCCCCATGGAATTTTCAACAGTGACATATTGTTCTCCTGACTTTTGTTCGTCTATCTCTGTTCTCCCGAGACATGGCAAAATTATGGCTTCAGTCCCAGTGACAACATGGGAACGATTCAGTTTTGTAGACACTTGAACGGTAAGGTCGCAATTCTGTAATGCCTTGCCGGTAATTTCCGTATCTGGGGTAGCGGATAAGAAATTGCCACCCATGGCAAAAAATACCTTTACTTTTGATTCGGCCATCGCAGCGATTGATCCCACCGTATCATACCCGTCTCTTAAATTCGGGTCTACTCCAAAGTTCTCGTTCAGTTTTTTAAGAAACCCTGGTTTGGCCTTCTCCCAAACACCCATGGTTCTATCCCCTTGTACATTGCTATGCCCACGCACTGGGCAGGTCCCTCCTCCTGGAATTCCGACACTACCTTTTAGTAATAGTAAATTAACAACTTCTTGTATATTATCAACACCATTTTTGTGCTGGGTCAATCCCATGGCCCAACAACAAATGATTTTCTTTGAGTGCTTTATAAGATCAACCAAACGATCAACTTCTGATAGTGTAATACCTGATTGTTTCAAAAGATTTTTTAAGTCATAGGTACTAAGGTCCTCCAAGAATGACTCAATACCCTCTGTATTTTGATCGATAAATTTATGGTCAAAAATTGATCCCAGATTTTGATCGTCTTCTTCTTTTAATCTCAACATCACCGCCTTTAGCAAAGCTACATCTCCATTTACTTTGACTGGCAAATGAAGATCTCCAATTTTGGTTGCTTTACCCAATAAGTCGCCTACTTTTTGTGGATGTTTAAATGCAGTCAGACCTGCCTCTGGCAATGGATTGATGCTAACTATCTTTGCGCCAGCTTTCTTTGCCTTTTGAAGTGCCGACAGCATACGAGGATGATTGGTACCTGGATTTTGGCCCATCACTATTATCAAGTCTGAGATGTAAAAATCTTCCAACATGACCGAGCCTTTTCCAATACCTAGTGTATTTGACAAACCCACCCCTGAAGATTCATGACACATATTTGAGCAATCAGGCATGTTGCTAGTCCCATAAAGTCTCACAAATAGTTGATATAAAAAAGCCGCTTCATTAGAGGTCCTTCCAGAAGTATAAAAGATCGCTTCATTTGGGTCACTCAAGGACTTTAGTTTTTGACCAATGTATTCGAATGCTTCTTGCCAACTTAGAGGTTCATAATTTGCAGCATCTTTTCTTAGAATCATCGGCTCTGTCAATCTGCCACTTTTACCAAGCTCGTAATCTGACCAATTAGAAAGTTCCGTGATGGTATGTTTTTCAAAAAATGATCGTGTAATTCTTTCAGTGGTTGCTTCTTCTGCGATCGCTTTTACACCGTTTTCACAATACTCTCCAAGTGAAGATCTATCTTCATCAGGATCAGGCCAAGCACAACCTGGACAGTCTACTCCATTAAACTGATTTAAGCTGAATAGTGCTTTTGTACAAGAGGTAAAATTCATCTCCCTTCTCGCATGCTTTAAGGAATTAGTTAATGCGGGAAAACCAGCTGCTACTTTTTTTGGCGCTATGATCTCTGCAGTAACCTGTTCTACAGGTCCAGAGATAGTGAATTTATTTTCAGACATATTATTTTTCGTTTTTTGATTAATGAAGGTTTACTGTATCCTTTCAGGATAAGTATAAATATTGAATGATTTATTCTTCAGAAACCCTATTAAAGTTATTCCATAGTCTTTGGCATATTTGACAGCGAGAGAAGATGGAGCACCAACCGAAACTATGATCTGAATTCTGGCTACGATCGCTTTTTGGATTAATTCAAACCCTGCTCTACCACTTACAAAGAGCAGGTACCCAGAAAGCTGATCTCCATTTAGGATACTCTTTCCAATCAATTTATCTAAAGAGTTGTGTCTCCCGATGTCTTCAAAGATATTTACTAAAGATCCATTCTCGTCAAAAAATGCAGAGGCGTGAATCCCACCTGTCTGCTCAAACAAACGTTGATGTTGTATGATTTTTTGCGAAAGACTAAGGATGATATTCGGACTCAATTGTAGTGGGCTATCGAGAATATGCTCCTTTGGGGGTAAATAAATTCCCTCCATACTTGTTTTGCCACACATACCACAAGCACCTGTACTGATGTCAGACCTACTAATTTCAAGTTTAGATTTTTCTAATGGTTTTTTCAAACCAATTTTAATTGTGTCTTCTCCAACTTGCTCTACAGCATGGATATCTTCTTTCGTTTTGATGATCCCTTCAGCATGTAAATATCCTATGGCCAAAAGATCATCATCTCCTGGAGTTCTCATAGTGATCACAAGGTCTTTGTTGATAACTTTGTTGGTAAGTGGATAAGAAAGCACAATTTGCAATGCCTGCTCAATGGCCAATTGGTCTTCTTTATCAATAAGCTTCTCATTACTCCAATTTTTAATCTCTATTTGTCTTGTTCCTTTCAACATAACCTAATTTACCAAAAATAAATAAACTTATATGTAGCTTATGCATCTAAGAAGCAAACTTATATTCCCTTATATGGTTCAAAAAAGAAAAACCCTAGCGTTCTGCCAGGGTTTTGCTTCGAGCTCAGCTCTATAAAGGAGATAAATAATGCAATTTATTAAAGTGAAAAGTTGAAGCAGTTAAATTTTAAACTTTCACTGCTTCCAGATCATGCTTTCGTCTTTATCAAATCTATCTACCACCATCAAGTTCGTCTTGCCATTTTTTCAATGCATCCCATTCTCCTCTATGACACATACCTGCTTGTTTAGACCATGTCCCTGGGTTATGCATTTTATATCTAGGACCTGCATCAGTCAAGATTCTTTGCAATCTTTCTACTTCAGTATTAGAAAGTGCCTCCCAAGTTTTTATGCCGTCTGCTTTGATCAATCCTTCTATCTTTGGACCAATACCTTCTATCTTTTTAAGATCATCTTCTTTAGTACTAACTGCAGCAATAGGCGTACTAACAACAGGTCTTGGAGGAAGCGGTGGTGTAGCAGCTTGTGCTTTTAATCGCTCCATTTCCATTCTCAATCTTTCGTTTTCAGTATTCAGAGAATTGTTTTTAGAGATCCATCCTGTTCTTTCAGTATTTAAAGTTTCCCACTTAGATTTAAATTCATCAGTCGCTTGTGGTGCAGGTTGATTTTTTAATCTTTCCAGCTCTGCTTTTAAAGCACTGTTTTCAGTACTTGCAGATTCCCATTTAGATTTGAATTCGTCAGTCGGTTGTGGCGCAGGAGTGTTCTTTAATGTTGCGATTTGTGCCAACAAGCTTGCGTTTTCTGTACTAGCTGCTTGCCACTTATTTTTGAATTCATCTGTCGGCTGTGGAGCAGGAATATTTTTCAATCTTTCAATCTCTGCTTTTAGAGTAGCGTTTTCAGAATTTGCAGATTCCCATTTTGACTTGATTTCGTCTACTGCGGAAGTATCTTTGGACTGAGCTTCCATTTGTTCCTGGTGTCTCAACAGACTTTCATACTTAACTTTCAATTCTTCCTTCTCTGCATTCGCTGTTTCAGTAGCAGCTTTTAAGGCATCAAACTCAGATTGAACACCACTAGAAGAAGAGTTAGCTGACGCAACTTGTGCTTTCAGCGCTTCTATCTCTGCCAGTAAATTGCTGTTGTCTGTAACAGATTGACTAGCATTTGCTTCTTGGTCTTTTCTAGTTTGAATCAATGAGTCGTACTTAGCTTTTAAAGTATTTCTTTCTAAATTTGCTTCTTCAAATCTATCTTTATAAGAAGAGTGAACTCTAATGAAATCTTCCTTTTCCGTTCTTATACCAGCAATACTCTCTTTTGTTCTTGCCATTTCTTCCTGATAGCTATCCATTTCAGATCTCAATTCATCCATTGCAGCATCTTTTGAGGCTAAGGATTTTTCAAGATCTTCATATCTTTTCCTCCAACTTTCAACTTGAGCTTTTGCAGTTTCCTTCTCTTTCGTTGCGATATTCAAACTGTTTTCAACTTTGGTTGTAGTCATTTTAAGAGAAGATATCTGGCTCTTCAACTTGTCTGTCATAGGATCTTTAACACTAACTTTTTTAGAGCTAGCTTTTGGAGATTTTGTGATCTTCTTGCTTTCTTTTAGTAATTTATTATAATCAGATTCTTTGCTTTCAAATAGATTTCTCCAGTTTTCTATTTTAGCCAATTGCCATAGGTATCCTAAAAGAATTCCTAAAAGCGCAGCACCTAATAACCATAGGAGCATGTTGCAAAATACAGAAGGTATGATTAACATATTTTTTTATTTTTAAGTTGAATGATTTTGTTTAATTAATTACCCTGATCTCTACTCTTCTATTTGCAGCTTTCCCCTCATCGGTATTGTTATCTGCTATTGGAGAATCAGGTCCTAGACTTGTTGGTTGTTGAATCACTGAAGGATTGATACCTTGTTTGATCATAAAATCTTTTATAAGGTTAGCTCTTTTTTTACCAAGTCTAACGTTTGCAGATCTTGATCCATCACTATCCGTATGACCTGTTACTGATACTTTAGCACCAGGAACCTTGTCCGTATAAAATTTAAGATCAGCAAAATAATTTTTCAATGTACTGTTCAATGAAATATTATCTGAACCAGAATCAAATTGTGCATTCAATGGTTCAACTTTTAGTCGCTCGCCCAATGCCTGCAATTCATCAGATCCATTGAATCTAAAAGTAACACCTTCAGGTAGTCTATCATTTTCATTATAAGTAAGATTATATTCTTCAAACCCAGTGGTAGAAATTCTACTTCCATCGGCACCTTTGCCAACTAAAAATTCCTTGATAGCGTCTGCTCTGGCAATACCTAAATTGGCAGCAGCTCCTGAATATGATGCTTGCTCAGCAGAAGTATATCGTCCCGTAAGCATTAATAATCTATTGGGGTTGTTTTTCATGTAGTCCGCAACTTTGGTAAAAGCTGCTTTTGTTGGATCTGTAATATTTGGATCAGCTCCCGCTCTTCCGAAGGTATAGTGCTCAGAAGATCCAGTTGTAAACCTCGATCCATCAGCGATACTGAAGACAGAAGGTTTTGCTTTGGCAACTACTGGTGGAGGTGCTATTGCTCGCTCCGTATTGGTCACAGGTGCCACTACAGATTTATTACAATCGTCACACGCCAAAAAATAAGAGCCAGCTAGCATCCAGGCAACGAGGCCTATCACAGCTGGCATGAAATATTTGTGCATAAAGTTAGTTTTAATGAAGTGTTTGAATGCATGAATTCGCACACTTCAAGGTTCGCAAATCACTTATAACTATACGTATCGATAGCCAAAAGTTCATAAGTGCCCAAATTTAATGAATCTTAACGTATTTAAGGACTGTATTGCTTAAAATGAGGCTTAAAAAATTGTATTTTAACCGCTGGCCGTGTGGTAATACTCGAAAACAGTCTTATCTCCTTGTATTCCTTTAAGAAGAAATAAAATTTTAAGCTTTTTGGTTTGATCAAACAATATAATTCCGAGCTCAAATATTTATTTATATATTAATATTGTAAATCTTTTTAAACCTATTATTAAGGGCTTATTGATTTACCTATGAATTCGAATTCTTTCCTTCGTGTCAAGATTCATTCTTGTGATAGCCATTTAAATCGTCAGCCAATGCCCTGTCATTTGCTAATCTTGGGACTTTATTTTGTCCACCCAACTTCCCCTTGTCTCGCATCATAAAACGAAACCCATCCTTTTTGATCTCAGTGATCACCAATGGTTTTAAAACTTTTCCTGAGATCAGGTCTTTGTAATAAATATTTTGCTCAACCATTTTTTGATCTAGCTTTTGAGCAAATAATTCGATTGATGTAGGAGGCCGTTCAAATTCAATAAACCACTCATGGTAGGGGAGGCCTTGACCCGGATTAACTTGTGGAGCAACAGAAAACTCAATGACCTGAACATTACTTTCTCTGCTTGCATCCTCCATGGCTTTTTCGACCTCCTTGCCAATCACGTGCTCACCAAATGCAGAAATAAAATGCTTGATTCTTCCTGAAACTTTGAGTCTATATGGATTTAAAGAAACAAATTCTACGGTATCTCCAAGGTTGTATCCCCATAGGCCTGCATTTGTACTAAGAATGATTGCATAATTTTTGCCTAGTTCAACTTCAGAGAGTTCTATTCTTTCTGGATTGTCATCGAAAATATTCTCCGCAAGGACAAACTCGAAAAATATACCTGAGTTACTATTTAACAATAACCCTTCCTCTTCCAATTGATCTTGAAAAGCAACGAACCCCTCTGAAGCTGGATAGGTTTCCAGTGTATTGATGCGCTTCCCAACAAGCTGCTCTAATGCAGATTGATACGGTTTGAAATTCACACCTCCAAATACAAATACTTCGTAATTTGGAAACAAATTAGAAATCGTAGACTTCCCAGATTTTTCCAAAAGCTTTTCATAATACATCTGTACCCACGGAGGTATTCCGGAGATCAAACGCATGTCTTGATCTACAGTTTCTTCAACAATTTTCTCTAGTTTTTCTTCCCATGCCTCAATACAATTTGTCTCATAAGAAGGGAGTTGATTTTTTCTGATCCATTGAGGGACCTGATGGTTTACTATTCCTGATAACCTTCCCGTAAGGATTCCAGAGGTCTTCGTCATCTCCGGACTACCAGACAAAAAAATCATTTTCCCATCTAACCAAGCACCCTGCCCAGTCTTTGCATAATAATTAAACAACGCATTTCTCGCCGTCCCAAAATGATTGGGGATGCTATCTTTTGTAAGCGGTATATACTTCACACCAGAAGTGGTCCCAGAGGTCTTTGCAAAATACTTAGGCTTGCCTTTCCATAATACATCCGCTTGCCCATCTATGATCTTTTGGACATACGGCTTTATCTGTTCATAATCCCGAATTGGTACCAACGATTTGAAATCCTCGTAAGTTTTAATTTTTGAAAATTGATGATCTTGACCAAATTGTGTGTGTGCCGCTTTTTTGATCAGGTCCTTCATTATTTTCTGCTGCGAAGCAACCGCCGTTCGCGACCATTTATCAATATCCCGAGATATTTTATTAGCTAAGGGTTTAACTATTTTTGACTTAAAGGCCATGGATTAAAGGTAAGAATAGTTGTTGATTGATAGTCGTTTGTTGATAGGATTTTATTTCAAAAAACTCTTGAGGCTGAAAACCCAAGGTCTTACTAAAAGCAAATAAGGCGTCATTTAAATATTTAGTATCGAAAATCATAAATTAAATTGCTAATTTAGATTGTCAGATTTTAACCAAAATAACAAGACTGCAATGAAAGCTTTTAGACTGATTTTTCTAGCACTGCTTTTCTCAAATCTAATTTATTCTCAAGGATTCGAACTCACTTTTGGTGGTGGTCAAGGAAATATTGGAGCATTGAAGGTGAAAGAAATTCTAAATGAAGAGGCTTATTTGGTTTTGGATGTAGGATTTCAACAAGGTGCATCGGAAGTAACTTTAAATTACACCAAAGTTGATAAAAGTGGAAATATTATTTTCTCAAAAGGCTTTCCTTACAATCAGTTCTTTTCTGAAGAATCCATTGATTTCAAATTTATGGCAAACTCTTTTAAAGTAGCATTTGGAGTGAGTGAAGTTATTATCATAGAGATTGATTATGATGGTAATTTGCTTTCAGAAATTACATATTCAATTTCTCAACTTGGAGAACTTAGTGGTGTAAAATTTAGGCAGGATCATTCTGTTATTTTTACAGTGCTTGATGGACTAGAGGAGTCTAATAATCCAATAGGAATATTAGATGATTCAGGAATATTAGTTTGGCAAAGTCAATCTGGCTTTGAAGGGTTTTTAGGCCAACATGTCATTGAGGTTTTACCAAATGATGATTTTCTTCTTTTTACAATGACGAAAACTGAAAATTATTTGTACAAATTTGAACAAGATGGTTCACTAGCCTGGGTAACCAATGAATTGCCTAGATATGATTATAATTTTTCTATTAAACCTTTCCCAGATTTTCAATCTTTCCTACTTTTTGGGGAAAATAGCACGGGAAATAATACACTTTTAAGTCGTGTTTCCCAGAACGGGGAGATCCTTTGGTCTGATATAGATGTAGGAGAAATTAGATTTATCGACAATCATGGCGTTATCCATGGGGAATTAAATACTATGTATATGACTGGTATTTCTGGATATCCTGATGATCAGGAAACTATATTGCTTCAATTAAATAATGAAGGAGAAGTTCTACAAGAACATCAATACACTGAAACTGAAATAGAACCAGGAATAGGTGCTCAATTATTAAGAGATAAAGATAATGGATTTATAATAGCAACTGAAACTAATCACAATGGGATATATTATACAGATCTTCTCTTATATAAAATAGATGAATCTGGAAAATTAAATTGGACAACACATTTAGAAAAAGAAAATCAATATACTCATAGAGATGCTTTATTTACTGATGATGGTTGCTATCTAATGCTTGGAATTCAAAAGTTTTTCAACCCAATACAACCTAGTCAAGCTTACCTAGCCAAAATTGATAAAAACGGAAATATCTATACACGTCAAGTGAAAGGCCAATTGGTTTTTGATGAAAATTTATCTTGTGATCTGGATGAGGAAGAACAAGGGCTACACAATTGGCTGATAGAGTTAGAAGGTTATCAAGAACATACTAGACTAACAGATGAAAATGGATATTTTTCAATTGATTGTAATGCAGATGAAGTAACGCTGAGGGCGTTTCCGCTTAATGAATATTGGGAACCTTGTCCAGAGGAAATACCTATTGTTTTTGAAAATCTTTATGACTCTACAACCGTGAACTTGACCATGCAGGCAGCCGAGGATTGTCCCTCTATAGAACTTGATATATCTGCATCTTTTTTGAGACGATGTTTTGACAATACTTATCATGTTCGATTGAAAAATACAGGAACTGTATTGGCTGAAAATGTTCAAGTAACCATTGAACTTGACTCTTTGTTTATTTTTAAAGAACTGAATGGGTATGACCACACTTTGACAGATCAAGTACTGAATGTTACTATTGGGGATATTGAGTTTGACAAATCAATTGACTTTAATTTTATTGTTGAAGTTTCTTGTGAAGCAGAACTCGGAGCCATGCATTGTGTTATCGCCAATGCAGAAGTTAAAAATGAATGCACACCGATACTACTTGCTGCTCGATTTGATGAGCAAGTAGAGTGTCAGCCGAATATCGGCTCTTATGATCCAAATGATAAGCGAGCTTTTACAAGTGGGAATATTACGGATAAATTCATCGATAAAGATTCCTTGATAGAATATCAAATTAGGTTTCAAAACACTGGGACTGATACGGCTTTCAATATTGTGATCATTGATACTTTATCTGCAGACCTTGATCTATCTACTTTTAAATTAGGCGCATCAAGTCATCCCATGTCTTTAGAATTTGATCGACCTAAAGCCATAAAATTTAAATTTGAAAACATATTACTACCTGATAGTACCACCAATGAGCCAGCCTCTCATGGATTTGTCAAGTTTAGTATCCAACATAATCCTGCAAAAGATTATGGAGATCTAGTATCAAATCGGGCCTCCATTTATTTTGATTTTAATGAACCCATTCATACTAACAATTTAGAATTAGAAATCAAACGTCCCACATCAAGAGAAGAAATTCCTGATTTGAAAAGCACTTACTTATCGGTATTTCCTCAACCAGCAAGTGCAATCGTTAATTTTAAATTTTTAGATGAACTACAATTTCAAAGTGGAAAATATTCTTTAGAAATTTATGAGGCCAATGGACAACTTGTAGAAGTTATTTCTTTAAATACCTCCAGTGTTAGTTTTAATGGATTAAACGCTGGAATCTATTTCTACAGCTTTTTGGATGATAGTATTAGAAAGGAGTCTGGTAAATTTATGATTGTAGATTGACCTTCTTAAAGGCGAAAGCTAAAACAATTAATATAGAAAGACTGATATAAATTAGAAATCACAAAGTAAAAATCCACTTTTCACCCCATCGACTCATTCTTCGCTCAGGGCAGGCTTTCCACCCTTCCCTTACGGGATTCTCAGATCCTCCACATAAATATCAGGAAACGCAGCAGGGTCAAAATTAAAATGACTTGCGTCAAATGATTTATCGTACACAAGCTCCTCACAATTGAAAGTATAACGAGAACCATCCTTTGAAAATGCTTTCACAGAAACCAACTCTTTTTTCTTTTTGTCAATGGTCATCCTCATTTTAGAAAACTCGTTGTCCTTGGCGATCGGCTTGCATTCGATTTGAATGAAAGACTTGCCACCTTCATTATATTCCTGAGAAAGCACAAAAATAAAATCATCACTTTGATAAAGCTTCATAAGATTGTTTGGAGAAAAAAGATCGTCTGTATCTTCCTCTAAAATAGAAGCATCATTGATCTGAACTTCATTATTATTCTTGAGATAAAACCACAGTAATTCTCCGTTTGAGATTACAGATTTGTCTTCCATGTCCAATCTAAATTTATCTCCACTTTGTGCGAGTTTGCCTTTTTGGATAATATCCTCATCCTCTTCAGGAAGATCAATGATGATTGAAAAATCCATTTCCAAGGATTCAAAGCTTTCATATTTAGCTTTTAATTCATCTAGAATTTTTATCGCTGCTGGGTCAGAATCGCCAGCATTAACAAATTGGTTTGCTTCTTCTTGCGAAAATACATTCGCCGAAAGGCAAACAACTAAGAAAACAGTGGATAATACGCTTAATAAATCTCTCATACGATAAGAATTTGCTTATACTTAAAGAAACGCCAAAACAGTCTTAAATTCAACTAAGAAGCGGTTAAAAGTTTGTTAATTCATGGTTATAACAACATTGTTCGCCATAGCTATAACGTAGAAGAATTGAACGATGAACATCATGCAGCAAAGCAACCAAATAAAACCAAGCACCACTACCGACTACCGACTACCAACTAACCTTAAGTCTTCCGCTTCTTTTTCTTTGCAGCAGGAAATAAAACATTATTCAAAATTAGCCTGTAGCCAGGAGAATTTGGATGCAAGTTTAGATCTGTTTCGGGATCATTGACAAAATGTCTATAATCTTCTGGGTCGTGTCCACCATAAAAAGTCCAGAAGCCTTCGCCAACAGTACTGTGAATGTATCTGGCTTCATTGGCAGGTTTATTTTCACCCATGATCAATACAGAAGATTTTAATTGATTTTTTAAAAATGCACTTATCTGCCCCATGAACCCTTTAACCGTTCTTGTATGGCATTGTGTCAACATAGAAGGTACCGGATCCCATTTTGCAGAAAAATCAAACAATGTGAAGTAGTCCGTTTGAGGAGAAACTTTACGTGCCGGTGGACCGTGGTCAATACTAGAGTACTCATAGACCAATGGGTTTTTCATCAAGGTAAAATCTTTGAATGCAAAGGTTTTTGAATAATCCAGTTTACTTTGTGCCGTAGGATCTTGTGGGTCGCCATCATACATATGATCACAAATGTCTAAGCCTTGCGCAGCGAGGGCAATGTCATAGGTATCCGTTGCAGAACACATGGCAAACATAAATCCACCACCTACTACATATTCTTGAATTTTTTTAACTACGGCCAATTTTAACTGAGAAACTTTTTCGTAACCCATCTCCGCTGCAAGTGCTTCCATTCTTTTTACAGTCTCCTTATACCAAGGGGTACTGTGATAGGAGCGGTAAAATCGACCATACTGCCCTGTGAAATCTTCATGATGTAAATGCAGCCAATCGTACTCTGCTAGTTTGTCTTCCAAAACTTCTTTATCATAAATTACATCGTAAGGAATCTCCGCATAAGTCAATACCATTGTCACTGCATCATCCCAAGGTTGAATTTTTTCTCCCCTCAAACTAAAGTCTGGTGTGTAAACTGCGACCTTTGGAGGTACTTCCAATTTTATAATATCCATATTGACCTCTGGATTTGCGATCTCCATCTGGATCTTGGAATATTGAGCATCAGGAATCACTTGAAATTTAACCCCTCTGGTCAAACACTCTTTTTCAAAAACCTTATTATGCTTGAAAGCGAAACTACCGCCACGATAATTGAGCAGCCAAAAAGCTTCTACGCCATTATCAATGATCCAGTAGGTGATCCCATAAGCTTTTAGATGATTTGTCTGTTCCTCATCCATTGGTATCAATAAATAGGCGCCTGACACATTAAAAGCTAGGGTGAAAAAGAATAAAATAGAGAATATGATTCGTTTCATAATTTATGTTAGTTTGACAGTCGATATAACGCAATAGTACCAATAAAGATTATCAATTAACTTAAATGAATACTAAATTCTAGCTACTTTAGGAGAATTTTAAACTTTTGAGTTACTTTGAGTCAATTTATTAATAAAACAAACTTCTAAATTATGAAATGGGAAGGAAGAGAAAAAAGCGATAACATTGAAGATCGAAGGGGTGGAGGCCGTACCCAAGTGGGAGCTGGACTAGGGATAGGAACAATTATTATTGTATTGATAGGTCTTTTCTTTGGAGTCGATCTATCTAGCTTTATGGGATCATCCGCTCAATATCAACAAGCTCCCACACAGCAACAAGCTCCGGGAACGGTCGGTGGTGTAGCAACCCAAGATGGAGGATTGGGTGATTTTGTAGGAGTAGTGCTCAAGGACACGGAAGATGTTTGGAATAAAGTATTTAGAGAGCAATTGAACAAGACTTATAGAGAGCCAAAATTAGTTTTATTTAGTGGACAAGTACAATCTGCATGTGGGTTCACTTCAGCAGCTGCAGGACCTTTTTACTGTCCTGGAGACGAAAAGGTATACATAGATCTTACTTTTTACAATGAATTAAAAACGAAATTTAGAGTCTCCGGAGATTTCGCTATGGCCTACGTGGTGGCACATGAAGTAGGACATCACATTCAAAAACAATTAGGATACACAGACTACGTGCACAAGCAAAGAGGCAGAGTATCAAAGGAGGAATATAATGAACTTTCCGTCAAATTAGAATTAATGGCAGATTTCTTTGCCGGGGTATGGGCACATCATGCCCAAGGTATGAAGGGTATTTTAGAGGAGGGAGATCTAGAAGAGGCCATGAATGCGGCTCACGCTATCGGTGATGATACCATACAAAAAAGATCTCAAGGGTATGTGGTTCCTGACTCCTTCACCCACGGTTCTGCAGAACAAAGAATGCGCTGGTTTAAGAGAGGTCTCATGTCTGGGAAGATGAGTGATGGAGATACTTTTGGAACGGATTCGCTTTAGTTGGTAGCTTATGGTTCGATGGATTAGCTAACAACGATCAACTTTCATACTAACAACTACTGAACAAATTCCTTCACCATTCGAACAATGATGTCATCATTCAATTTATGGCCATGACCATCTGTGATGACTAATTTTGATTGTGGCCAAAGATGGTGCATTTTTTTTGCGTAATCAGAGGTGACCACCTTGTCGCTTTTGTCATGTATGATCAAACCTTTTGTTTTGTTTTTTTCAAAAAGATTTTCTAGACTGAAATAGGAGATATCTTTTGAAGCGTAGGTTTGAAAATATGCGCTCAAATTTGTCATTGTTTTTTCCGAAAGATTTAAAATTCTCGAATATTCTTTTACAAAATCATTAGCACTGTTTGGAGAAGCCATTGAGACCATCTTTAGCGGAACATTTTGAGGATTTTCATTCATGTAATACAGGGTACTAAAACTTCCAATGGAATGTGAAATTATGCTTTCGGGATTTCCAATGTGATCAACGATCTTTGATAAAGCTTTTTCATAGAGTGGGACATTGCTAAATAAGCTGCCAGAATTTCCATGGCCAGGAGCATCAAAGCTGTAGATAGAAAATTCATTCATTTTTAAAGTCTCAATAAATTTTTTCCATCGATAAGTATTGCTTTGCCAGCCATGAACCAAGAGTATTTTTCTTGGTCCAGAACCCCAACGATAACATTGAATCTCGAAATCATCTACAGGGAGTTTGAATTGGTCGGCGGTATCTAGATAAGCTTGTTGTTTTTTATTGATCTTTGCTTTAAATGGAAAACAAAAAATGTAGAAAGCTTGCTTTCCGCCCATCTTTGGAGAAATGGCATTTAAAATATTTAGGTAATTACCAATTAAAAATATGATTACTTTTTCCATAAATTGTTTTTAGATACCGAACGGTATTTATTGGGGTAAATTTTTTTATGCTTTCAATGTTTTATTATCAATGTCTCGCTTCAAAAATTTGATGACGTATTGTAAGTGATCGTCATTGTCTGTAACTTTTAACATCATTATAGCACCTTCAATAGCGGAGTACATGACAGAGGCAAATTCGTTTACATCGAAATCATCTGTTATTTGCTTTCGATCGATGCCATTTTGGACCACTTTGGAAATTCCACTTTGCAAACCGTTAACGATCTTGCAGACTACTTTTTTTAATTCAGGGTCGCCGTCATCAGCTTCCACTGCGGCATTTAATAGAGGACATCCACCTTCAAAAGGAGGTGTCTTGCCGTATTGTGCAAAGTATTCTAGGATACTAAAAAGCTTGGAGCGAGCATCTTTTCCATTCTTAATATGCTTTGTAATGTCCGAGAATAAAATGCCGGTCATATTGATGAGGCAAGACTTCTCCAAATCAGATTTATCTTTAAAATGTTTGTATATAGCTCCTTTAGTTAGCCCTGCTTTTTTTGTGATATCACTGATAGAAGTAGCCTTGTATCCCTTGGTATTAAAAAGGATACTGGCAGAACTGATGATCTGCTTTCTCGTATTTTCTGGATCACGCACGATGTAAAGATACCGATTGGTATCTAAAAATGCAAACTTTATTTTGCTTACTTTGATTTCCAGTCGCGTGCATCAGTTCTTTTGCTGCCTCTTGATAGCTTCAGAACAGTTTATTTGTGGATGTGGTTTTTTGTCTCAGAGGAAGCCTGTCTAAGAATATCCTCCCTCAATTTTATAAGTTCTTCTTGCAAAACTTTCGGAGCTCTTTTAAATTTGATTGCAGACCACCAATGGGCAAAATATTCCTGATAGATGAGCGCATATAGTCCTAGAAATGGAATTAATAAAAGCAATACCCAGAACCACCATTTCGCGATAAAAATTCCAATAATGACCATGATGACAAAGGCTATAAAATAAAAAGCGATCGAACCAGCTATAGCAACAGGAGCCTTAAATTCGAGTTGTTTAATTTTTGTTTCAGCTAATTTCTTAGCAATAAAACCTGGAATATAAGCGCCGATTTTTCCAACCAGAAATGGAACAAAACCAAAGATCAAAACAAGCACTTTCCCGATATTTCCAAAGGTTTTATTTCTAACACCAAAATCATTTAATCCCGCGTCATTTAATTTTGAAAAATAAAGAGCAGATTTTTGGGCAAGTGCATCAAGGTTATTGTCAGGAAGATTATTGAGTTTTTCGGCAACTAAAAATTCTTGCTCAAATCTTTGATTGTTTGTGGTATCATAAATTGGGAAAATAGGTCTTAGTCGGTTGTTGCGATGCATCTCAAAAATTTGCTCGTAGCACGCTGACTTGTCTTCTTTTCCAATGGTTATGATTAGATGCTTCATTGCCTCTTCCATATCTGAAGTAAGCGTTCGGATAGCTTTTGCTCCATTTTTTTCGTACTCTTCCAAATAATCTTGAATCCTAACGGGTTGGCCAATAGCAACCATGACTTCTGACCTAAATTTATCCGCTTGGGTATAATTTATTCCACAAGGTAAAATATGGATATCAATATCTTTGGAATATTCATCAAGGGTACCAAAAGCCATTCTTGCAAAACCTTTTTTTAAAGGCCTTGGTTTTTTAACCTGAGCGGTTGATCCTTCAGCTAGAATATGAACCATTTCTCCTTTACTTAACAATTCGTGCACATATTCCATGGTGCCATAATTGTTTTTTATACTATCAAAGCCATCTATACTTCTATATATGGGAATCAAATTGATATCCTCCATGAATTTACGGAAGATGGGTTTTTTGAACATGTCACCTCTTACCAACCAGTTGACATTTCTAGTAAGGTAAGCTCCAAAAATGCACGGCTCAATAAAAGCCGAAGGATGGTTAGTCACCAACAGGACAGGTTTGTCCATTGGTATTCGCTCAAAATTTGAGAAATAAATATTCTTAAAGTTTACTCCTATGGCAATTTTTGCCATATTTTTCAACGGAAAATAAAACATGTATCTTTTTGAATAAAGGATTGTTCATGCAAATATAACAAGCTTTCGTACTTTCGATTAATGAATAAGTATTTAATAGTCCTTGCAGGTCCAACAGCAGTTGGAAAAACAAAGACTTCTATCCAAATTGCTGATCAATTAGGTGTAGAAATATTTTCTGCAGATTCTCGTCAATTTTACCGTGAAATGGAAATTGGGACTGCAAAACCATCTTTTGAAGAACTTCAACAGGCGAAACATCACTTTATAAATTCAAGATCGATATTCGAAGATTATTCTGTTGGGGATTATGAACGAGATGGGATACAGCAATTAGATAACTATTTTAATGAAAATTCCATTGGCATTTTAACAGGAGGGACTGGGTTATACATAAAAGCCATTTGTGAAGGATTGGACGATTTTCCAGAAACCGATCCCAGCATTAGAAAAGCCCTCAATTTACTTAAAGAAGAAAAAGGGATCGAAGTTTTGCAGGCTGAACTAAGGGAAAAAGATCCAGTTTATTTTGCGGAAGCCGATACCCAAAATCCCCACCGTTTGATCCGAGCGCTTGAAATAATAAGAACCACCGGTAAGACTTTTTCTTCCTTTAGACATAAAAACCAGTATACATACCCGAGGATAATTCCCTACTAGCGCACACTATAGTTTTATTGTGTACCCAAAATAACTTTATCTCACATAATACCTTTAGTTTTATTGCTTCCTGTATTTGTTTTGTGATCTAATGCTTGACGGGTATGTCATACTTAGAAAGTAACAGATAAATAATCTACATGAATTTACATCAACACGAAAACAAAAACGTTTGCATTAATTGTACAAACCGAATCCAACAGGCGCTTGAAAAAGACGACCTGTCGGAGAAAGGTCTGAACTTGCTGTCTTCTCCTAAACGCTCATTGACAGTGAGTGTCCCGGTCCGAATGGATGACGATAAGATCAAAATTTTTAATGGATACCGAGTTGTTTATAACACCGCTATAGGTCCTTCAAAAGGTGGGTTGCGATTTCATCCCGAAGTAGACATTGAAGAAGTCAAGGTTTTGGCGTTTTTGATGTCGCTAAAATGTTCATTGGCAAACATTCCTTTTGGAGGAGCTAAAGGTGGTATCGAGGTAGATCCAGCCGACCTGTCTGCTGGTGAACTTGAACGATTAACTCGTGCGTTCACGCGTGAGATCGCGCCATTTATAGGTCCCGAAATTGATATCCCGGCACCAGACGTTAATACTGATGGTCAGATTATGGCCTGGATCAGTGACGAATATTCGACTATCGCTGGTAAATATAGTCCTGGCGTTGTGACTGGAAAACCGTTGGCAATCGGAGGTTCAGCTGGGCGGGAAGAAGCTACGGCGTTAGGTGGAGTTTATGTGCTTAATCGTTATTTGGAACAAAAAGAAATTAAATCTGAAGGACAAGAGGTTGTCGTA
>ENA-ORXM01000280-ORXM01000280.1-marine-metagenome-genome-assembly--contig:-NODE-280-length-100157-cov-13.723501_pt1 | contig 100157 bp, 95 predicted proteins | sample MGYA00237867_ERZ511480 | MGnify/ENA primary metagenome ERZ511480 (study PRJEB26309, sample SAMN06266103) | marine metagenome | isolation source: Algal blade | place: United Kingdom:Sidmouth, United...
ATGCAGTTTGAGAATAAAGAGCAATTTAGAATTTTATTCTTGGATCGGAAAAATCGCCTTATTGCGGACGAAGTCTTAGGACGCGGCACGATTGACCGCGCCCCCGTTTATCCCAGAGAAGTCATTAAACGTGCACTTGCCTTGGACAGTAGCGCAATAATCTTAGCACATAATCACCCCAGCGGCGACCCAACCCCCAGTCAATCTGATATAGATATGACCCACCAAATTACGGCGGCGGCCAAAGCCATCGGCATTACGGTGCATGATCATTTGATTATAGGCCGCAATAATATTGCGAGTTTCAAGACACTCGGCCTGATGTGACGCTTTAAAAAGAATTGCTTTGATTGCGACGACTTTTCCGCATAGGCTTATACAATAATATAATAAAAATAACGCCAAATGGCTTGGGGATATATGTCAAAAGATAAAATTAAGAGCGCGCAATCCGACGCCGATAAGCCCTTCACACCCGCCTATCGTACCTTTGCACTTCTGCTGCTGACGCTTGTCTATGGGTTTAATTTTATTGATCGACAAATCGTAGGCATACTAGCCCCCTTCATTCAAGCGGATCTGGGCCTTACAAATACCCAACTTGGCCTTTTAATCGGTCTGGCTTTTGCTTTTTTATATACAGTTGTCGGCATTCCTATTGCCTATTTCGCCGACCGCATGAACCGTCGAAACATTGTTGCGATCTCACTCGCACTCTGGAGCGGATTCACGGCTTTGACAGGGTTTGCAAATAACTTTGTGCAAATCGGTTTGGCACGAATGGGCGTCGGTATTGGCGAAGCAGGCGGTAGCCCGCCGTCACATTCCATTATCTCAGACATGTATCCAAAAGAGAAACGCGCGGGCGCATTGGCGATATATTCGCTCGGTATTCCGCTAGGCATTATGTCTGCCTATTTTGTAACAGCCAGCTTGATGGGTAAAAATCCTGACCAAGTCGATTGGAGACGTATTTTTATCGTCTTGGGTGTTGTCGGTATCTTACTGGCTGTCGTCGTAAGACTTGTTGTACGGGAACCCCGACGCGGGGCTCAAGAACTCTCTGAAAACGCAGCGGTTAAAAAAGAAAGCTTTGGCACGAATCTACGCACGCTCCTTAAGATCAAATCTTGGTGGTTTATGTGTTTTGGCATCGCCTTCGCTTCATTCGCATCTTACGCCTTTAGTGGATTTCAAACAAAATTTATTCGCCTCCTTGATCCTGAGTTTGATTTTAGAACTGTCGTCATCATCCTTGGGTTTATTAATGGTATTGCCTATGCAGGCGGCACATTCATGGGCGGCTATTTGGCGGACACGCTCGGAAAGAAAGATGTGCGCGCCTACGGATGGATCCCTGCAATTGCAGTATGTATCGCCCTGCCCCTCGGTGTTCTTGGTTTCTGGATGCCGACCGTACCGCTTCATCTGGCCCTCTCTGCGGCCATGCTTTTATTCCTCGGCATGTATTTAGGGCCAAGTTTTGCAATCGCGCAAACGCTGGCCCCGATTCACATGCGCGCCATGTCCACAGCTTTGTTCTTCTTCATCCTCAACATGATTGCACTTGGCGGCGGCCCTACATTTGCGGGCATATTGATTGATGTGTTTAAATCCGCAGGACATTCACCGTTAATTGCAACAAAATACGCCATGAGCTTGATCTGTTGTGTGTTTGTGATTGGTGCAATTAGCTTTATCGCGGCGACTTTCACTTTAAAGAGAGATTGGGAAGAAGCAGAAACCAGAAACGAGTCTTGACCTTTTGTCTGTAATCTAGTCCAAGACCGCTAAGTATTTAAACGCGAGTCTTACCCATGATTGAACGTTACGCCCGTAAAGAAATGACCGATATTTGGTCTGCCGCGACCAAATATCGAATCTGGTTTGAAATAGAGGCGCATGGATGTGACGCCCTCGCAGAACTGGGTGTGATACCGAAATCAGCGGCTAAGAATATTTGGGACCGCGGGGGCTCTGCTGAATTTAGTGTGGATAAAATCGACGAGATCGAACGCGAAGTCAAACATGACGTCATTGCATTCCTGACCCATTTGGCCGAATTTATTGGCGAAGATGCACGGTTCGTCCACCAAGGCTTTACGTCCTCGGATATTCTGGACACCACGCTCTCCGTTCAGCTTGCGCGCGCGACAGACCTTATAATGGTCGGAATGGACCGTGTCCTGAGCGCTCTTAAAAAACGCGCTGAAGAACATAAATATACTATAACAATTGGACGCAGCCACGGCATTCACGCCGAACCCACAACATTTGGGCTAAAGCTCGCGCAAGCCTATGCCGAATTTGCACGGTGTAAAGACCGCCTTGTCGTCGCGCGCGCAGAGATTGCCGTCTGCGCCGTATCTGGTGCAGTGGGAACATTTGCCAATATAGATCCAAAGGTCGAAGAACATGTCGCAAATGCGATGGGCTTGTCTGTAGAGCCTGTTTCAACTCAAGTTATCCCGCGTGACCGTCACGCTGCTTATTTTGCGACATTGGGTGTTATCGCAAGTTCGATTGAACGCCTTGCAACAGAAATTCGTCATTTACAGCGTACGGAAGTCCTAGAAGCCGAAGAGTTTTTCTCCAAAGGTCAAAAAGGTTCGTCCGCTATGCCGCATAAGCGCAATCCCGTTTTGACAGAAAACCTCACGGGTCTCGCCCGCCTCGTGCGTATGGCGGTTGTGCCCGCCATGGAGAATGTCGCGCTCTGGCATGAGCGTGATATATCCCACAGCTCAGTCGAGCGTGGGATTGGCCCAGACACAACTGTACATCTTGATTTTGCACTGCACCGTTTGGCAGGCGTCATAGAAAACCTCGTTGTCTATCCAGAGAAAATGAAAGCCAATATGGATCGTCTCGGTGGCTTGCACAATTCACAACGTTTTCTTTTGGCCCTTACACAAGCCGGAGAACAACGCGAGAGTGCCTATCGATTGGTTCAGCGCAATGCGATGAAAGTCTGGGAACAGTTCCGAGTTGAAGGAAATGCTGGAGAAGGTTCGTTCCTTAATCTCATTCTCGCGGATAAGGACGTCATGGCATTATTGTCAGAGGACAATGTTCGAGACATGTTTGATGATGAGTACCATACCAAACATGTGGATACGATATTTGCGCGCGTCTTTACCTAGCCCTTTTAGAGTTGAACCTTTGACGACATAACAATAGCGAGAGCTGTCTATTTAGTAACAATCCTGTCACAAGGCTTAACTTTTAGTTTAAAAAATAACCTATTTGCACGTGCATATCAAATGTAACGCATTTGCGTGCCTTACACGTCGTGAGAATATGCATTTTTTTTGTATTTTTTTTATTTAATACTTTCAATATCTTACAAGGTTAACGCCTTGTCTCTCCCTTGTTTGGTAAACGGAAAGCTAACGCGGCATTTGTCCCTTTTTAACCAATAGTACTTAGTAACTACGACTATAGAAAACGTTGATTTACAGCATATTATTGCTCCAAATTAAAAGGATTGATCCCATGAGAAGAGTTACAACTTTTATTACAACACTCGCGCTTACGGCAGGTTTTGGCGCAACAGCATTCGCATCATCACCCGACGTATATGTCGTGAATTTCCGCAATAGCACGGATGCAAACAGTCAAGCCCTTGACGCACAGCTCAGCTCCGCCATTGCTATTGCAGGCGTAAATACAGAAGAGGTCGTCATTGACACATCTTCAGCTGCAAAATGGGAAAAAGCGGCGCACGACGCATTTGACCGCGATATTGTCCCTGTATTCAACCAATGGGTTGGCCTACCAGGTTTTGCGGCAGTTGTTGACGCAAAATCAAAGCGAGTCATTGGATGCGTAAATGGTCGCTTCTCTGCAAACGAGATTGCAGATGAACTTCGCAAGATGTCATCAAGAGCGTCTGGTAAAGCTTTCATGTCGAAAGCATCTGTTTCAACAAAAACAACGAAATGCCCGCCTGTCTTTAATAAAGACCCTGGATAGTCTTTACTGACCCAAGAAATTAGAAAAGGTCTGGGCGCTAAACCCAGACCTTTTTTTATGGAAGCGCGTTTTACAATACCGTTGAGTTCGACACTTAAAAAACCCCTCTCGCGTGTCTCACGCAGGCGTGATGTAATCTACAGTATAATTGTCATGCAATATGTTGGGCGAGCGAATATAGGTTCAGTCCAGACGAAAGGTTTTCTAATGAAAAAATTTATCGCCGCAATGGTCCTCACAAGTAGCGCCCTCTTATTCCCGCACTCGGGATTTGCAGAAGGATCTCATCAATCGCTGGAATACAGATCTGCGCCAGATTTATATGTGGTCATGTTTAGAGCGGATTGGTGCGCGCCGTGTAAAGTCGTTGAACCCAAAATATCTCAAGCCTTGCAAACACTCAAAGATCCGAAAATTGAATATATCACAATTGACATCACCAACCCTGGATTATCAGAAATCGGCGCACATGCCGCTTTTGATCGCAACATCGTCGCGCAATATAATCGTTGGTTAGGAGTAACAGGGTTTGCCGCCATCATAGACGGCGACACAAAGCAAACATTAGGATGTGTAAATATGATGTATGATGTGCCGTCAATGACGACACATATTAAAAACTTGAAGACATTTGCGGTCTCAAACCAAAAAAGTTTAGACTTTACATGTCCTGAACCCAATAACCCTGTCGCTATTCGCTAAACGATAGGACGAGGCCGTTCTTTTAACGGCTTTGAATAAGCCGCTTATATCAATGTGCGGGGGCTTAGTCCCCGTAAATTTCTTCACGGGCCTCGTTTAAATAGAACGCCATTTTTTCACGCACTTCCGCATCTGAAACGCCCGATTTACTATCGTCTAAATCTTTACGAAGCTTCCGAAATACATCTTCGTCTCCCGCTTCTTCCATATCTGAAGCGATGACTGACGTTACATATTTACTTAAGTCTTCGCCCTCATGACCAAGCAATGCGCCAGCCCAATGACCCAATTTTTTATTGCGGCGCGCTTCGGATTGAAATTCCTTTTTGGCATCCAGCACGAATTTGGCTTCATTCCGGCTCTCACGTTCGTCAAAAATACTCATGGCAATACTCTCTTAAATTCAAATCTACGTTTAGGATGTAGTTAGCCTTGGGGGATTTAACAACTCAAAACCTGCAAAAGGGCAAATTATAGTGAAATAAATCGCGCGAATATTCATCCCGCCCCATTTCATAATAATCCAATAAATCAATTTCATGCGATATATTTACCCAAGGCAGGTACACCTATGCAGCTAATCCTCAAGAAAGTCCCCCACACCATTGCCGCCATGACAGCACTGGGCTATGACAGATTTTTTGGAGATTCTAATATCTCCGTTGCATGTGAGAGCCACGATGAGCCGCCGCAAACAAATCTATGAAGGTAAAGCAAAAATCCTCTATGAGGGGCCTGAACCGGGCACACTTATTCAATATTTTAAAGACGACGCAACGGCGTTTAATGCTCAAAAAAAGGCGACTCTTGACGGCAAAGGCGTCTTAAATAACCGTATTTCAGAATATGTTATGTTGCGCCTCGCGGAAATTGGGATCCCAACCCATTTTATCAAACGCATAAATATGCGTGAGCAATTGATAAAAAAAGTGGAAATTATTCCCCTCGAAGTGATTTGCCGCAATGTGGCTGCTGGGACGATGGCAAAGCGCCTTGGCATAGAAGAAGGCGAATCCCTTCCGCGTTCAATCGTTGAATTCTGCCTCAAACGCGATGACCTCGGCGACCCTCTTGTTTCCGAAGAACACATCCACGCCTTTGGGTGGGCAACGCCCGAAGAAGTCGACGAAATGGTGGCCATGACGCTTCGCATAAATGATTATTTACGCGGGCTGTTTTCTGGCATTGGTATCAATCTTATTGATTTTAAAATTGAATTTGGCCGACTGAGCTTATCAGAAGGTCACCAAGTTATCTTAGCGGACGAAATCAGCCCAGATAGTTGCCGCCTGTGGGACCGCGAGACTCAAAAGAAGTTGGATAAAGACCGCTTCCGCAGAGATCTCGGAGAGGTCACAGAGGCTTATACCGAGGTCGCCACGCGTCTTGGCATTATAAAAACAAGCGGCCCGAACGGAAAACCGCATCTCTCTGTCGTATCAAACGAGGAATAGTATGAAAGCGATTATTAAAGTGGGTTTAAAACCTGGTGTGCTTGACCCTCAAGGCCGCGCAATCGCTCGGGGTTTGAACGATCTTGGATATTATTCTGTAAATGATGCCCGCCAAGGCAAAATTATTGAGCTGGATTTATCATCAGAAGACAAGGTTGAAGCCAAGAAACAAGTCGAAGAAATGTGCGAAAAGCTGTTAGCTAATACCGTCATTGAAAGCTATGACATTCGGATAGAGGACTAAGCCAAATGAGAACGGCCGTTATAGTCTTCCCTGCCTCCAATTGTGATCGCGACGCCGCGGTCGCCCTTGAGAAAATCACGGGGCAAAAACCCCACATGGTTTGGCATAGAGATACGTCTCTGCCTGCCAATATTGACTTCGTTGTCCTACCCGGTGGATTTTCATACGGAGATTATTTACGCTCAGGCGCAATCGCCGCGCGTTCACCTATCGTCAAAGATATCGTAGCGAAAGCGACAAAGGGATTGCCTGTTGCAGGGTTCTGTAATGGGTTCCAAGTCCTCACCGAAACAGGCCTCCTCCCTGGCGCATTGATGCGCAATAAGGGACTAAAATTTGTTTGCCGTCCAGAAACACTCAAAATTGTAAATTCAAAATCTCGGTTCACTAAACGTTACGGCGACAAAAAAGAAGTTGTCTTTCCCGTTGCCCATCATGACGGGAACTATTTCGCCGATGAAGCCACATTGAATATGCTCGAAAAAGACGGTCGCGTTATTTTCAAATATGCGGACAACCCCAACGGGTCTGCCAGAGATATTGCAGGCATTTGCAACAAGGCCGGAAATGTATTTGGCATGATGCCCCATCCCGAACGCGCCATTGACCCGCTACACGGCGGCACAGACGGCATAGAGCTGTTTAAATCTATTCTCGGCGCAATTTAATATGGCAAAGTCTCCTTAATATGGCAAAGTCTCCTTAATATGGCAAAGTCTCCTGATATGAAAATTACACCCGAAGTCATAGCCGAACACGGCCTCTCTAAGGATGAATATAAAATCATCTTGGATCGTTTAGGGCGCGAACCGAACATAAATGAGCTCGGAATTTTCTCCGTGATGTGGTCCGAGCATTGCTCTTATAAGTCCTCACGTCGTCACCTTGGTAAATTTTTAACAACAGGTAAGCGTGTTATCCAAGGCCCCGGCGAGAATGCAGGCGTGATTGACATTGACGGTGACGACGCCATTATTTTCAAAATGGAATCCCATAATCACCCGTCATATATCGAACCCTACCAAGGGGCGGCAACAGGCGTGGGCGGCATTATGCGCGACGTCTTCACAATGGGCGCACGCCCAATCGCCCTGATGAATGCCTTACGTTTTGGCGACCCAAGTCATCCAAAAACGAAATCTCTAGTCACAGGCGTTGTTGCAGGTATTGGTGGTTACGGAAATTGCGTCGGCGTCCCAACTGTTGGCGGCGAAACCAATTTTGACAAAGGCTATAACGGCAATATCCTCGTGAATGCGATGTGCGTCGGCCTCGCAGATAAGAATAAAGTCTTTTATTCTGCCGCCAAAGGTGTTGGAAATCCTATTTTCTATGTCGGCTCTAAAACGGGACGCGACGGCATTCACGGCGCGACGATGGCCTCTGCTGAATTTGATGATGACAGTGAAGAGAAACGCCCAACCGTGCAAGTTGGTGATCCGTTCACAGAAAAGCTGCTTATCGAAGCCTGCCTAGAACTTATGAATACAGACGCTATTATCGCCATCCAAGACATGGGCGCGGCGGGTCTAACATCATCCTCGGTTGAGATGGCGGATAAAGGGGGCGTTGGTATCACACTTAATCTGGATGTGGTTCCGCAACGCGAAACCAATATGACCCCATACGAGATGATGCTGTCGGAGTCCCAAGAACGGATGCTGATGGTGATTAAACCCGGCAAAGAAAAACTTGCGCTTGATATTTTTAACAAGTGGGAACTCGACGTTGCTGAGATTGGTATCACGACAGATACAGGTAGATTAACGTTAAAGCACAAAGGCAAAATCGTATGTGATATTCCTGTTGCGCCATTGGCGGATGACGCGCCAAATCTGGACAGACCCTTTATCAAAACCGAACCGCGGGATGTTTTAAACGCAGAAGATATTATTGAGACTCAGGATTATAATGACGCACTAAAACGTATCATGGCCTCACCTGACATTGCCTCAAAGCGGTGGATATGGGAGCAATATGATCGTCACGTCATGGGTGACACAGTCGACAGCAGCCAAAGCGGCGGCGACGCCGCGATTGTGCGCATTCACGGCACGAACAAAGCCGTCGCGATTACCACAGATGTCACACCACGTTATTGTCTGGCTGACCCTTACGAAGGCGGTAAGCAGTGCGTTGCAGAAACTTGGCGCAATCTGACCTGCGTCGGAGCCGACCCGATTGCGATTACGGATTGTTTGAATTTCGGCAACCCCGAGCGCCCTGAAATCATGGGACAGCTTGTGGGCTGTATCGAAGGCATGGATGAAGCCTGCCGTGCCTTCGATTACCCTGTCGTGTCTGGAAACGTTTCACTTTATAACGAAACCAATGGTCAAGCTATCCCTCCGACTCCTGCCGTGGGCGGGGTCGGCCTTATCCCAGACCTTGCCTATTTTGCAAAAATTAAGGGCGCCAAAGACGGCGATACACTCATCATGATCGGCGAAACTGAGGGTTGGTTAGGTGCCTCCGTCTATTTGAAAGAAATCTTACGCCGCGAAGACGGCGCGCCGCCGCCTGTGAATCTCAGCGCTGAAAAACTCAACGGAGACTATATTCGCCGCTTAATCCGTAATCGCCGCGTAAACGCTGTGCATGACTGCTCTGATGGCGGTTTCGCCGTGACGGCAGTGGAACTCGCCTTTGCGTCAAATATTGGCGTACACTTGAAAGGTTCGAACCATATCCCAGGACACGCTTGGTATTTTGGCGAAGATCAAGGCCGATATCTCATCTCTGTCGAAGAAAATAGCGTAAATCCCATCCTCTCAACCGCGCAAGGGCTTGGCATTCATGCAGAAGTCGTTGGGTCTGTTGGCGGCGAGACGGTTAGAGGTGACAATGCCTTTGATCTGCCTCTTTCAACGCTACGTAGCGCCCATGAGCGTTGGTTGCCAGATTTAATGGACAGTTAAAGCATATACCCTACGCTCTATGCTCGCCTCTCTTGTTCGAGACAAATTTGGCATCACATTTTCTAAAATTCATATAAGAATTTGGAGACTAGGCATGGGTCGTAAAGATGCTGGTTTATGCGCGAGCCTTCTCGGGTTGGCCTGTATACTCCTTCCAACAGGATGCAATCTTGCGCCAAATCCAGAGGAGCTTATTCGTATGCGGCCTAATGAGACATTTCATTACACTGATTGGGCGAGCCCTAAGCCACGAAGCGCACCTCATCTTATATCAGAAGATAGGATAGGTGGTTATACAGATATGGAGCTCCACACGGAATATTATATTGGCACGACTGATGAAATTGGGCGGCTCTATATATCAGAAAATGGCTGAGAGACAGGCGGGACATCAAACTTGATCTTCCTGATTTTAATTTAAGTGTCGATCAGCGTCGCTATTTCAAGCAAGCAAAAGATGGTAGATTTCTTCAAATTCCCTATGAAGAAACCAAGGGCGAAACGGTTTATATTCTAGCGCGAAAGTTCAAATCGACACTCCCCGGCGAAGAAGGGCAGATATTTCAGACCACTGAACACGTCCGCCAACACCTCCGTGTCTAAGACTAAATATAATTATAAAAATACCTCAAACGACGTCATCGAAACTGTAGATATGCTTAAGGATACTGTACCTCATAGATAGCTTGCGATATGTGTAAATCTTGATGTTTATGTCGTTTCGAAACACCGCAGATGATTTTTAATTGGAGTTCTTAAAACTATAATATGGCCATGCCTGAACAAGATATTCGCAATATGATTTTAGACGCCTTGCCAAATGCAGAGGTCGATATTACTGACCTAGCAGGGGATGGTGATCATTATAAAGCCATCATTACCAGTGCTGCCTTTGAAGGAAAATCTCGCATTCAACAGCATCAAATGGTGTATGCGGCCTTAAAGGGTAAAATGGGCGGCGAATTACATGCTCTTGCTCTTGAAACTCGTATTCCAAAACCTTAGATAAAACGCGTAACACGGAATAAACTCACCGTGCCTCAAGACGAAAAAGGTCTCATCATGTCAGATACTCAAGCTGAAATTAAAAAAATTGTCGAAAAAGATGATATTGTCCTCTTTATGAAGGGCTCTCCCGTGTTTCCGCAATGTGGATTTTCATCGACGGTTGTTCAAATCCTTGACTATATCGGCGCGCCTTACGAATCTGTGAATGTTTTGGAAGACCCTGAAATCAGACAAGGCATTAAAGATTACAATAATTGGCCGACGATCCCGCAAGTTTTTGTTAAAGGCGAATTTATCGGGGGATGTGACATTCTACGTGAAATGTTTGAATCTGGAGAACTTCGCACTTTATTTGTTGAAAAAGGCATTCCGATTCCTGCCTAAACCTGATTAATTCATGTAAATCATAGTGGGACGGCCACTGATTTATGTATTTTAAGTGGTCTGAAAGTTTTCTTCGCTACCTTAATTCGTGAACGACGCCTTATGCGTCCTAATGATAGGGTTGGAAATGGGTACTAAGACCACTTATAAAAACAAAAATGCTAAGGAAGATAGCGCAGCTATTGTCTGGACGGCTCGGCTTATAAAAATGTCAATTTTGGGCGCCCTGGGCTTTACGGCCGTAAGCTACTTACCCGCCTTCATAAATACAGCTAGCTTTGCCAACATTACAAATCATGACCGCTCTGCCGCGCGGTTGAATGAAAAATCTCAGAAGAACCTTGTCAAAAAAACGTTCTATAAAGTCGCAAATTTGCGCCAAGCCTATATGCGTGCAGGACAATCGGTTCAAGTCCAATACTATCTGCCCGAAGATGCAAGCCTAGAGCTTGTAATTACGCATTGCAAAAGAAGCCCAATTCTAGAAGCCTTTTCTTGCGTACCCTATAAAACAGAGAATTTAACCGTCGCAGAAAACACGATTGGATCTCGAAACTTCATGTTGGAGAAATCAGGGTTTTATAAATTCTCGCATACGGTTGTAAGAAAAAGTGCCGACACAGCTTACCAAAACGTATTCTGGCGACGCAGCACGTAACGACTAATACGCGTAATATTTAAAACGAAATTCAAGACATAAAAAACCCCGCAAATTGCGGGGTTTTCTTTTGAAGATTTTTCAGTCTAACGCGAGTAAAATTCGACGGTTAGATTTGGTTCCATTTGAACGGGATAAGGGACTTCGTCAAAACTTGGTGTACGGACGAATTTGGCTTTCATGCCTTTTAAATCCATCTCAATGTAATCAGGCAATTCACGTTCTGAACTTTCAAGCGCTTCGAGCACAAGTGCCATAGTGCGTGATTTTTCACGAACTTCGATTACGTCGCCTTCTTTACAACGGTAAGACGGAATGTTGACTTTTTTACCATTCACAAGGATATGGCCGTGATTAACGAACTGACGCGCAGCGAAAACTGTCGGTACGAATTTCGAACGGTAAACTACAGCGTCAAGACGACGTTCCAATAGACCGATAAGGTTTTCAGAGGCATCGCCGCGCTGACGTGTGGCTTCGTCGTAAATACCGCGGAACTGTTTTTCCGTGATGTTGCCGTAATAGCCCTTAAGCTTTTGCTTAGCACGAAGCTGTGTACCGTAATCTGATAATTTACTGCGACGGTTTTGACCATGTTGACCCGGAGGGAATGGACGTTTGTTCACAGGTGACTTGGGGCGACCCCAAATATTCTCGCCCATACGGCGATCGATTTTATATTTTGCGGAGATACGTTTAGACATACGAAATAAAACTCTTACTTTGACGTGGGCCGGCTTGCCTGAGGATTCAGACAGCGATTGCAACGGCGGCTCCACACCTTCCCGTCATAAAGTGGAGCTAATCTACAAAATCACAAGAAAAGTCAACCCTTCTTGCCCTTAACTTGGCTAAAAATATTACATTTTTCAAAAAAAATTGACTTTAAACTGGCTGTTACGACGCATCTATGAAACAGCAAAAACATGAGCCTATCCCGTCCCCCTTTGAGTCGCACCTCCCTTTGGCAAAAATTGCCAGAAGGCCTGATTGCGGGCACATTCGCCTATCTCTGCTGGGGCTTTTTTCCTGTCTATTTCAAAATGACGGCCGAGGTCGGCCCGTTAGAAGTTTTGGCACACAGGGTCGTATGGTCCCTCCCCTTTGGGCTTTTAATCATTTGGTTTCGCAATCAATGGCAAGAGATCGGTAAGGCCTTTAAATCCAAAAAAGTCCTATACCTACTGACCATCTCCGCATTTTCTATGACAGTAAACTGGGGCGTCTATATCTGGGCCGTACAAGATTCGCATGTCTTCCAAGCGAGCCTCGGATATTACATCAACCCTCTTATGTATATGATGGTCGGCGTCATATTCTTTGGCGAAAAAATGACCCGAACACAAGGCGCAGCCATTGTTCTCGCTGCCCTTGGCGTTGCAATCCTGACACTTTACGGAGGCGTATTTCCGTCAATTTCAATGATACTCGCGATTAGCTTTACGATTTACGGCGTCATTCGAAAGCAAGTCGAGATCGGCGCTATGCCCGGTCTTTTAATCGAAGTTTTGATCTTATTCCTACCTGCGCTCGGATACTTACTTTATTTAAACCATACAGGCCTTTTAAGTTTTGCGCATCAAGGCCTGAAACTGGATTTACTCTTGATCTTTGCGGGGCCGATGACCGTGATCCCGCTTGTCTTATTTGCAGTTGCCGCACGAAAGCTTCCATTTGCAACCATTGGCTTTCTACAGTTCATTGCGCCGAGTTTGCAATTTGCCTGCGGCGTCTATTACGGAGAGGTTTTTACACCAGCCCATGCGATCTGTTTTTCACTCATATGGCTTGCCGTTATTCTTTATATTTATGGGAGCGCGAGAAAGTACCGATTGTCAAAATAGCCTTTACTCTAAGCTAGTTTCTCTGCCCCGTAACAAATTGCATGAAGGCCCCGCCCGCTTCTGACGACGCGAAGTGCCCAATCAAATAGGCCGCAAATAAAATCAGACACTGCACAGCAAAAAGGTAAATTCCGTCAACAAACGGATTAGGCTTTAGCAATTCACCCCGACTAATTTTCCCACGCGAATAGGCAAAAACAAACGTCGACAATATAGCCAGACCCGCTACGGATAAAACGGGCAGTCGGAAATATCCGCCTATCACTGCTAAAATAATTAGCCCATATCCTAAAAAATGCATTAGCCCTGTCCTCTGCCACGCCCTTTGGCGAGCGCTTTAATAATACCGCGAAATGTTCGTACTTCTTGTTCTGTCATACGCGCGCGCGTAAACGGCGCCCGAATGTTTTGTGTCATAAGGGCTTTTTTCTGAAGAGGATAGAAGAAGCCAGCTTTTTCTAATTCTGTTTCTAAATGTTCAAACATCCTAATCAAGTGATCCCGCTTTGCGACCTCCGATAAATCGCTTTGAAATGTGTCAGGGGGCGCCTTACCTTCTGCTGATTTCCAAAGATAGGCAAAAATGTTCACAGCCTGCCCCAAATTCAAAGACTGAAAAGCAGGATTAACAGGATAAGTCAAAATCGCGTCGCACAAAGCGACATCCGCGTTTTGTAGCCCCGCTTTTTCAGCGCCAAATAAAATCCCCGTCGCGACATCTTTGTGCGCATAATTTTGCAACTTCGTACCGACATGTTCGGTTCCGATCACAGGAATTTCCAGCTCCCGACGGCGGGCCGTGGCCGCCAAAATATAAGATAAATCAGCAACAGCTTCCGCCGTCGTGTCAAAAACCTTGGCGTTTTCAAGTACAATTGATGCCCCTGCCGCCATAGCCTCGGCAGAAGGGTTGGGCCATCCATCCCTCGGCGCGACCAATCTCAGGTCCGTCAATCCAAAGTTTAACATACATCGACACGCTGCGCCGATATTCTCGCCCAGTTGAGGGTTTACCAGTATAACAGCTGGCGCAACAGCATCCGACTTTTTTACAATTCGGCCCAGTTGATCTTTTACCGATTTGTTCATTTCGATAAGTTCCGTTTTAGCTTTAAAATTGAAGCACAGAGTGTTACACCGCGCTCATAAAACACTAACCGCATACAGAGGCAATTATGGCAAAAATCAAGGTAAATAATCCTGTCGTCGACATGAATGGTGATGAAATGACACGCATCATCTGGGACATGATAAAAGAGCGGCTCATTCTACCGTATCTCGATATCGACTTATTAGATTATGATCTGTCGATTGAGAGCCGCGATGCAACCAATGATCAAATTACAATCGACGCGGCAAACGCCATCAAGAAATGTAATGTCGGCATTAAATGCGCGACAATTACGCCAGACGAACAGCGCGTAGAAGAATTTAGCCTGAAGAAAATGTGGCGCTCGCCAAATGGAACAATCCGCAACATTCTCGGCGGCGTAGTTTTCCGTGAGCCGATCATTTGTAACAATGTGCCGCGCCTCGTACCGGGCTGGACACAGCCGATTGTGATCGGCCGTCATGCGTTTGGGGATCAGTACAAAGCCACAGATTTCGTTGTTCCGGGTAAAGGGAAAGCGACGATGAAGTGGGAAGGAGAAAACGGCGACGTCATTGAAAAAGAAATCTTTGATTTCCCTGACGGCGGTGTTTTGATGGGCATGTATAATCTTGACCAGTCTATCCGCGATTTTGCGCATTCTTGTTTCGCTTACGGCGTACAGCGCAAATGGCCTGTCTATCTCTCGACTAAGAATACAATCTTGAAAGCCTATGACGGACGTTTCAAAGACATTTTCCAAGAAATTTTTGACGCAGAATATGCGGATAAATTTGCGGAATTTGGCGGCGAATATCAGCATCGTTTAATCGACGATATGGTGGCTGCGGCTATGAAATGGTCAGGCGGCTATATTTGGGCGTGTAAGAACTATGACGGCGACGTGCAATCTGACACAGTTGCCCAAGGCTTTGGCTCCCTTGGCCTTATGACATCCTTCCTCTTGACACCAGATGGTAAGACGATGGAAGCGGAAGCCGCCCACGGGACTGTGACCCGTCACTATCGTAACCACCAAAAAGGCGAAGCGACGTCAACGAACTCAACGGCGTCTATCTTTGCTTGGACACGTGGCCTCGCCCATCGTGGACGCTTGGATGATAATGAAGCCCTCGTTAAATTCGCGCTCGGTCTTGAAAAGACTGTGATTGCGACAATCGAAGGCGGTCAAATGACGAAAGACTTGGCATTGCTTGTCGGCGATACGCAAGGCTGGCTCTCAACTACGGGCTATCTCGAAGCGATTGCAGAGAATTTCGAACGTCAAATGACGTAGAGACATTTTGCAAACACATAAAACCGCCCTTGAATAAAATTTAAGGGCGGTTTTTTTATGCGTTTAATTCGGCGAAATAATTATTCTACTGCCGCAGTCCACACGCCAAGTTCATTGCCGCTTGGATCGGTAAAGTGAAACCTTTGTCCGCCGGGGAATGAAAATATAGGCACAGTAATTTTCCCACCCGCAGCAATCACGGATTGTTCACTCGCGTATAAATCATCAGAGTGTAGAATCACTAACGCCCCATGTTTCGTCGGTTTACGATCACTGTCGGCATCAAATCCACCGTCCACACCGGCCCCGTGAATAGCAACATAAGTTTCGCCCCAATCTTGAAACGTCCAGTCAAAGGCCGCCCCGTAAAATGCCTTCATCGGCTTTAGATCTGTTGCAGGGAGTTCAATATAATTAAAACTATGATGAGTCGATTTTGACATAAATGCGTCCTATAGGATTTCAGTTTAATTCAGAATCATAAATTGGGCATTTTTCGCCCATTTCCCGATGATTATTGAGTAAGATTGAAACTGAATTACTCTAAATCGCGGCCCGTATAGCCGCCAAAGCGTCGTCAGCCCCGTCGACATTACTGCCGCCTGCCTGAGCCATTTCTGGCTTACCGCCGCCGCGTCCCCCGACTTTTTCAGCACCTGCATTAACAAGTGTCACAGCCGAATGCGTCTTCGTCAAATCAGGCGTTACCCCAACAGCGACAGCCACTTTCTCGCCTTCAACAGCAATAAACGCCACAACACCAGATTCGAGCGCTTGAACCTGTTCATTCAAAATAGAGCGTAAATCCTTGCCGGACACGCCCTGCAGGACGCGACCGACGAATTTCACGCCGTTTATATCCTCGACGCTCGCGGCACTTCCGCCGCCTCCGCCCATTGCCAATTCTTTTTTGACTTGAGACAGCTCCTTTTCAAGAGATTTCCGCTCCGCAATCATCGTCTCAATGCGTCCCGCAACGTCTTCGGGTTTAATTTTTAAAACGTCGGCACTGGCACGCGCATAACTCGCTTGGGCTTCAAGATATTCACGCGCAGCTTCGCCCGTTACGGCTTCGACGCGGCGAATGCCTGATGCAACCGCGCCTTCAGATGTGATTTTAAAAAGTGCAATATCGCCCGTGCGTTCAATATGCGTCCCGCCGCAAAGTTCAATTGAGTAAGGCTTCGTCGCGTCGTCTATCGGATCGCCCAATGATAATACGCGGACTTCATCGCCGTATTTTTCGCCGAACAATGCCATAGCACCCGCCTCAATAGCGGCCTCGGGTTCCATAAGTTGAGTTGACGCTTCGGCATTTTGTAAAATGACCTCATTAACTTGATCTTCGACTTTAGCTAATTCCTCGCGTGTAATGGACGTTCCGTGGGAGATATCAAAACGAATGCGTTCACCATCCACCATTTGACCTTTTTGAGTCACATGTTCACCAAGTACGCGGCGCAAAGCCTCATGCATAATATGCGTTGCAGAATGGTTGCGTTTCGTGCGTTCGCGATTATCCGCATCCACGCTCAACGTCACTTTTTCTTCAAGTGAAATCTCGCCGCTCAGCGTGCCTATATGGACATGTAAGCCGCCCGCTTTTTTCTGGACGTCAGAAATTTGAACGGTGGCGCCGTTCTTAAATTTAGCGACGCCTTTATCCCCGGCCTGCCCGCCGCTCTCTGCGTAAAACGGGGTTGCCGCCGTTGTAAACATGACGTCGCAATCGCTTGCTTTATCTGCGACTTCGCCTGAGATAACTAAGAATTCGATGTGTGCGTCTAAATCTAAAACCTCATAGCCTGTAAATTCAGTCGCACCATTCGAATTAAGCACTTCTAGCCAGATATCATCTGTCCCAATATCTCCAGATTTAAATCCAGCAGCTTTGGCCATGTCTTTTTGACGTTCCATGGCAGTGTTAAACCCGTCGACATCCACCTCAATACCTTTGCCGCGCAGAGCGTCTTGGGTAAGGTCAAGTGGGAAGCCGTATGTGTCGTAAAGTTTAAACGCAGTTTCGCCGTCTAGAACATCGCCCTTTGATAAATCAGATGAGGCGTCCTCGAGCAAAGCCGTACCGCGACCTAATGTACGACGAAAACGTTCTTCTTCTTGTTCAAAAGTCGTTTCAATTGACGCTTTGGCGCGCTCTAGCTGCGGATAAGCCTGTCCTATTTCAGTAATAAGAGACGGCACAAGACGGTGCATGAGCGGGTCTTTTGCACCCAGTATATGCGCATGGCGCATAGCGCGGCGCATAATACGGCGCAGGACATATCCTCGTCCTTCATTCGAAGGGGTGACACCGTCCGCCATTAAGAATGAACATGACCGCAAATGATCGGTAATTACGCGATGTGAAAACTTGGCGTCGCCCTCGGCTTTAACACCTGTAAGGTCGACTGAGCTTGCAATTAGGTTTTGAAACAAGTCAATATCATAGTTGTCATGCTTTCCTTGCAATATGGCCGCCGTGCGCTCAAGGCCCATACCCGTATCAATTGACGGTCTCGGAAGCTCAATTTGTCGTCCATCCGCATGACGCTCAAACTGCATAAAGACCAAGTTCCAGATTTCAATAAAACGGTCTCCGTCTTCATCAGGTGATCCTGGCGGGCCACCGGGAATAGAGGCGCCGTGATCATAGAAAATTTCAGAACATGGTCCACACGGTCCTGTATCGCCCATTGCCCAGAAATTATCAGACGTAGAAATTTTTATGATGCGATCATCTGGCAGACCTGCAATTTTCTTCCAAAGATCATAGGCTTCCTCATCTGTATGATAAATTGTGACCAATAACTTATCTTTATCTAGGCCAAAGTCTTTGGTGACCAGGTTCCATGCATGCTCAATAGCATCTGCTTTGAAATAGTCCCCAAATGAGAAATTCCCAAGCATTTCAAAAAATGTGTGATGCCGCGCCGTATAGCCGACATTATCCAGATCATTATGCTTCCCGCCCGCTCGCACGCATTTTTGCGATGTTACGGCACGGGGAAACTTCGGTGTTTCAGCCCCTGTAAAATAGTTTTTGAACTGTACCATGCCCGCATTTGTGAACAAAAGAGTCGGATCATTATCAGGCACAAGCGGGCTTGAGCTTTCAATAGTATGTCCCGCCTTCTCAAAGAAAGTAAGAAACTGGTTCCGAATGTCATTTAAACTGGTCATGGAATGTCTTTCATTCATACAGGCCAAAAAGGCATATATATAGAACATATAAAAACAGCGCCTGACAATGCCAAGCGCTGTTTTCTATTTCATTCAATATTATAATTCATTTAAAAGCGTAATACAGACACGGTCTGTAAATCTGCCCAAAAGAACCGCGTGAAAGCTTTGCTTAAGCCTTTAAAGCCAGCTCTGGCGCTTCGCCATCATCTTTGACCTGCTCTTCTTTTGGCATAAGAAGTTCTTCTTCGATCAGACCTTCATTCATGCGAATCTGCTTTTCGATACGATTAGCAATTTCTGGATTTTCAACCAAATAACGTCTGACGTTTTCACGGCCTTGTCCAATACGCTCATCACCGTAAGAATACCAAGACCCTGACTTTTCGACAACACCAGCCTTTTCGCCCAGATCAATCAATTCACCCGTTTTAGAAATGCCTTCGCCATACATAATATCAAATTCAACTTGACGGAATGGCGGTGCGACCTTGTTTTTAACAATTTTCACACGTGTCTGATTACCAATCACTTCATCACGATATTTAATCGCGCCAATACGGCGGATATCGAGACGAACAGACGAATAGAATTTCAAAGCATTCCCGCCTGTTGTCGTTTCAGGTGATCCGTACATCACACCAATTTTCATACGAATTTGATTAATAAAGATCACCATACAGCCAGACTTAGAGATTGAGCCTGTTAATTTCCGCAGAGCTTGGCTCATCAAACGGGCTTGCAAACCTGGAAGACTATCGCCCATATCACCTTCAAGTTCGGCACGCGGGGTCAAAGCCGCAACAGAATCGATGACAAGAACATCAATCGCACCAGATCGTACCAGTGTGTCCGCAATTTCCAAACCTTGCTCCCCTGTATCAGGTTGCGCGATTAAAAGCTCGTTCACATCCACGCCTAATTTGCCTGCATAAACAGGGTCTAACGCATGCTCTGCATCAACGAATGCCGCAACACCGCCTGCTTTTTGGATTTCAGCAACGCAATGTAGCGAAAGTGTTGTTTTGCCAGATGATTCTGGTCCGTAAATTTCTATAATCCGTCCACGCGGCAAGCCGCCTATACCTAAGGCGATATCTAGTCCTAGTGATCCTGTCGAGACGGATTCAATATCCATACTCGTTTTTTGCCCAAGCTTCATAACAGCACCTTTACCGAAGGCACGGTCAATCTGACTAAGAGCAGCATCGAGTGCAGCAGATTTATTTTTGTCTGTGGCTTTGCCGACGACTTTAAGTGGCGTTGAATTTCTGGCCATTTGAAAACTCCAGTGAGATAACCGGAGCCCTTCGGTCATCATGTAAAGAATGCGACTGCAAATGGACTGTCGCTTGATTCGTTTGTACCTATTTTGTTCCACTTATTCAAGCAAAAAGAACAAATGAAGCACGAATACCGCTAAGTCATTGATTAAGGTGCACTTTCGCCAATTTGCGACTTCACCTTTTCAGCAAGTTCACTTAGGGTAAAGGGCTTTGGCAAGAAGGTAACATCAGGTTCCTCGGACAAAAGCTCTGAAAACTCTTCTTCTGCGTAACCCGATATAAACACGATTCGCGCATCCCCAAGCAGAGGGCGCCCTTTTTTGAGGAGTGTCGGGCCGTCCATGCTGGGCATAACGACATCTGAAATCATCAAATCAAATTCGTAATCTCCGTCTTCGAGGATTTCGTAGGCTTCTTCGCCGTCGCCCGCCTCAATGACTTTATAACCGCGCTTGCGCAAAGTCTTCGCCGCAATCGTGCGGACTGAGATTTCGTCTTCGACAAAGAGGATTGTCCCCTGCCCCGTCAGATCAACGGGTTTAATGACGACAGGCTTGCGAACGGCAACTTTATCTTCGTCCACCTTATCAGCAACAGGCAGATAAATACGGAAGGTCGTCCCGACTCCCAATGCGCTTTCAACCGCAAGATACCCGCCGCTTTGTTCAATAATTCCGTAGACAGTCGCGAGGCCCAAGCCCGTCCCTTTTCCTTGCTCTTTCGTCGTATAGAAAGGTTCGAAAATTTTGGCTTTAACATCCTCAGGCATGCCTTCGCCGGTATCCGCAAATGCCACGAGGACAAATGCGTCCCCGATAACATTTTGAATACCGTCTTTTTCGAGGGCTTCGCGGGTTACGGCTGATGTTGTCATCGTGATTTCGCCGCCGCCTTGGGATTCCATAGCGTCCCGCGCATTGACACATAAATTCAATAAGACGGTATCCAATTGACTCTTATCGCCCCTGATGGGGGGCAAGCCTCGACCATGGATAAGATTAAGCTTCACGCGCTCACCCAATGATTGCTTAAGCGGTGAGGACAGGTCAGATAATGTGTCGGTGACATTCAACGCTTCCATACGCAAAGTCTGCTTCCGAGAGAAAGCCAAGAGTTTCTTCACAGTCGCAGAGGCCCGGTTCACACTCGTATTGATGTCGTGAAGCTCGCGGTATGAGGGATCCCCAATTGGATGACGTCCCAAAAGCTCGTCCGTGTTCAAACGTATCGTCGTCAAAAGGTTATTAAAATCATGCGCCACACCTGCCGCCAATTGGCCAATAGCTTGCATTTTTTGCGACTGCAAAAGTTGATCTTCTAGAGATTTCCGAGCGCTAATATCCACAAGATAGGCCCAACGCTTCAGCGGATCATTAGGGGCCGACGCGATATATATACTAACGGGTATTTTATTATTTCCAGACAAGACTGCGTCAAAGGGCTCCCCTGTCAAAGCTGCGGCTTGAACATCTGTCTCTTTAAAGGATCCTGTTTCAAAAAACTTTGAAAAGGCTGTGCCTTGCCAAGGCACACCTTGGCTCATATTTTCAAAGGCGGGATTAGCACCGCGGATTTCAGCATTTGCGAGACTTTCGCCGTGTAGTTCCAATATCGCAACAGGCGCAGCGAGAAAGCTTTGATTTACAGAATTTGGAAGGCCCACCATTTTCCCCGCCGTCGATTGCGCTGAAACGGTTCGGGACTGTGCCTGCATACCGATACTGGAATGTCCATAAAGTGCGACAGAGGCGATGAAGTCACCATTGTCAATTTGTGACCAAACACCTGTCATTATAATCGGAGTTGCAATCCCCTTTTGGGTGATCAATTTGGTATCCACACGAATAACGCGACCCGCAATTGGTTCGTTTTCTGTGAGGGCTGTGGCATCTTGAACAAATTCGCGTAATGATTTTGGACGGATTTTATCTGTAAGCCCAATCCAACGATTGAGAATATCATTTGTAGCAAGAACATTCCCGTCTCGGTCAATACTAAACAATCCAACAGGCGCGCCAATCAGAGTGGATTCTTCGCCGTAGTTTTCAACGGTCACGTCTCTGATTTGCCACAGTTGTAATTCGCCGAGAGGACGCACAAAGATTTTATAACGACGTAACGCACCCTCTGCATTTATTGCGTCAATGACCTCCTCGGCTGGCTTTGATTTTTCATCAAGATGATAGAGCCGAAATACGGTTGAAGCGGTTCCGTTATCAGAGACACCAAAAATTTGGTCGACACCAGGCGGGCCATCAGCGGCGCTCGAAGTGCCGAGCGTTTTTGCGAGTTGAATATAAGCGCGGTTTGCTTGGGTGACTTTACCTTTGCGTATAAGCACACACGGATCAGGGTTTTCTAAAAAAGCGCCCATTACAGCTTGGGTTTCACTTGGAATATTATCTGTTTCAAGTCTCCGTGCGCCCGACCCCGCAATATATCTTAAAATGGCCAAACCGCCGACAAATGAAACCGCCGTAAGATATAAAAACGCAACCCAGCCCAATTTCGTAGCGGATAAGAGCGCCACAACGAGGCTTGCAATAATTACAACTAGAACAAATCCAACACCAAGTTTTGATAAAACTGAAATGTCGCTTGAGCGTCTTTTCGAGGATCTATCTGACTTGCTGTGTTTCCGAGAATGTCTGTCCGCGATAGGCGATTCTGGCACGTCGGATATAGTCCCAAGCTGAATCATATTTCCCATGACATACCTTACACGCGTTCAAATCAGATGAACTGCTTATATCCCTGCCACACATAAAAATACCAGTTCGAAATGTATATCGCTTTTCATTTTGCACAGCTTATTTAATGTAGTGACTTAAATTATGAGGGTTTCATGCGCGTTTTACCAATTATATGCTCTGTTACAACGATATTAAGTCTAAGCCTGTCTGGCTGCACGGCGTCGACGTCAAGTGATTCAAATCCAGCCAAAGCTGAAAGCTCAGCGAGTCAAAAACTGAATGACTGGTTTTCGGCACGATATGAAGATCAACTCGCACGTTCACCTATGTCTCAAACATATTATGGGCAGAAATCTGCGCAAGACCGACTCGATGATGTTTCAAAACTGTCACAAGATGAAGACGCGGCCTTGCAAGCGGCGTGGCTTTTGGAAATGCAATCGAAATTCGGCTCTGCCACGTTAGACCCAGAGACGAAACTGTCCTACCGACTCTATGAATATTCAGCAAATGACAGTCGAGCAAGCCACGCCTTTTCTCAAAACGAATATGTTTTTCAACATATGAGCGGACCACATACGAACTTGCCTTCTTTTATGATAAACTTCCATTCGGTCGAAACTGTGGATGATGCCGAAGACTATATAGACCGCCTCAATGCCTTCAAAACCTATCTTGGGCAATATGCAGACCGCGCTCAAGTCCAGTTTAATGCGGGCGTGCGACTGCCAAAATTTGTCTATCCCAAGATCATCGACGCCTCGAAAAACGTAATCTCTGGCGCGCCTTTTATATCAGGCAAGGATAGTCCTCTATTTGCGGATATCGGCTCTAAGATAAACGCCCTAAATATCGACGAAAGCAAAAAATCGGAACTCTTAGATTCAGCACAAGACGCATTAATAAACAGTGTGGGCACAAGTTATGCACGCCTAATTTCTATGTTCGAGGCTCATATGGCAGAAGCGGACGAGAATGACGGAGCTTGGAAATTACCCAACGGTGCGGCGTATTATCAAAGCCGCCTCAATCATTACACCACAACCACGCTAACGGCCGATGAAATCCACAAAATCGGACTTACGGAAGTTGCACGCATACAAGACGAGATGCAGGCAATCATGACCCAAGTCGGATTTGAAGGTAGCCTTAAAGAGTTCTACACCTTCTTGCGCACAGATCCACAATTTACATTCCCAAATACAGACGCGGGGCGCGCGGCCTATATCAAGGAAGCGACTGCGATTATTGACGATATGAAGGGACGGATGGACAGCTTGTTCATCACACAACCAAAGGCCGATATGGTTGTTAAACGTGTTGAACCGTTTCGCGAGGACACTGCCTTTGGCGCATTTTACAACCAACCTGCAATCGACGGTTCACGTCCTGGCACATATTACATAAACCTACGTGATGTTGGCGATCAGCCCAAATACCTTATGCAGGCCCTAGCCTATCACGAAGGTATTCCCGGACATCATATGCAAATCGCCATTGGCATGGAGTTACAAGGCTTGCCAAAGTTCCGAACACTAGGTGGCTATACAAGCTATATAGAAGGCTGGGCACTTTATGCAGAAAGCCTCCCCAAAGAACTTGGATTATATACAGATCCCTATAAGGACTTTGGACGACTTTCGATGGAAATATTTAGAGCCGCTCGCCTTGTCGTCGATACCGGAATACATTCTAAAAAGTGGACGCGTGCACAAGCTGTAGACTATTATTTAGAGAATATTCCAAATCCCGAAGGCGATGTCCGTGCCGAGATCGACCGTTATATCGTTTGGCCGGGCCAAGCGACAGCCTATAAAATCGGGATGCTTAAAATCCAAGAGCTTCGTGCGAAAGCCGAAACATCACTTGGCGAAGATTTTGATATAAGAGAATTTCACGAAGTTGTTTTAAATCGCGGCGCAGTTCCGCTAACAATTGTTGAAGAATTGGTCGAAACTTATATCATTGAGACACAAAACAAATAGAACACATTTAAAGTGTTTAATTGGAGAGACATAAAATGTTGAAAAAAATGACAGCTCTATGCTTAGGCGTCAGTGTTTTAGCCCTGAATGCCTGTAAAGAAAAAGAGCAGATAGAAACTGTCACGGATGTGGCCGTACAGGTGGTTCCAGAATCTGAAATCGACAGAATCCTTGCCTCGCCCGATGTGCAAGCGAATATTAACGTTCGCCTCGATACATGGTTTGAAGATAAGTTCATGGAAGAAGTCCGTGAATATCCTCAATATTTAGCACAGCTTGGTATGCGCGAACGTATGGATGAGTGGAATGATCCAAGCCGAAGTTTTGAGCTGGAACAGTTAGAGCAAGCCCGCCTTAACCTAGAAGAATTGAGAGCAAATTTTGATCCCGCTGATTTAGACGCGGATCGTAAACTCTCTTACGACCTTTATGTCAAAGACATTGAAGATCGCCTTGCTATGGATAAATGGCATGCGCATGGTTATCCTTTTAATCAGATGTTTGGCGCGCACTCTGGCTTGCCTGCATTTTTAATAAACAACCACAGCATTAAGACAGTAGAAGATGCGCGAAATTACATTGCGCGTTTGAATGGTGTGGATGACTATCTCGGTACATATGTCGAGAATGCAAAGGCCAGCGCAGAAAAAGGTATTCAGCCGCCTCGCTTTGTCTATGACCATGTTATTGACGCCTCTAAATCCATCATTTCAGGTGAGCCATTTGACGAAGGTGATTATTCCACCCTTATGAATGATTTTCAGAAAAAGGTCGAAGCTCTAAATCTGGATGATATCACGCGCAAGGCTTTGTACGAGGAGGCTGTAACCGCCCTCCTGACGTCTGTTAAACCTGCCTATGACAATGTTATTGCGACAATGGAAGCGCAGAAAGCCGCGTCCACGACAGATGACGGTGTCTGGAAATTACCCGATGGTGATGCCTATTATGCGGACCACCTAAAGGCGATGACAACAACGGATTTAACCGCAGACGAAATTCACGAAATTGGACTTTCAGAAGTTGCCCGAATTCAAGTCGAAATGCGCGACATTATGAAAGCCGTAAAATTTGAAGGCGATTTAAAAGACTTTTTCAAATATTTGCAGACAGACCCAAAGTTCCTCTACGAAGATTCGGATGCGGGTCGCGAAGCATATCTTAAAGACGCCACAGACATGATTAACACCATGAAAGGCGAAATTGACACAGTATTCTTGCGTAAGCCAAAGGCAGACCTAGAAGTCAAACGCGTCGAAGCCTTTCGCGAAAAAGCAGGCAGCAAAGCCTTTTATAATCGCCCCGCCGCCGACGGCTCGCGTCCCGGTTATTATTACGCGAACCTTTATAAAATCGAAGATATGCCGAAATACCAAATGGAAGCCCTTGCCTATCACGAAGGTATTCCCGGTCATCACATGCAGATCGCGATTTCGCAAGAATTAGAAGGCGTGCCAAAGTTTCGTAAATTCGGAAGCTATACTGCCTTCACCGAAGGTTGGGGTTTGTATTCTGAATTCCTGCCCAAAGAAATGGGCTTTTACCAAGACCCCTATTCAGACTTTGGACGTCTGGCCATGGAGATTTGGCGTGCGGCGAGGCTTGTCGTTGACACAGGTCTTCACCAAAAAAGATGGACGCGCGAAGAGGCAATCAAATACCTCACAGACAACACGCCCAATCCAGAAAATGACTGCCGCAAAGCCATTGAGCGTTATATCGTTATGCCAGGACAGGCGACCGCCTATAAAGTCGGCATGTTAAAAATCCTCGAAGAACGCGCACGCTCAAAAGAAGCCCTCGGCGATAAATTTGATATTCGCGAGTTTCATGACGTGATCTTGGCGTCTGGCCCTATCCCATTGGATGTATTCGAATCCCGTGTCACGGATTGGATCGAAGCCAAGAAAAAGGGCTAATTTACACCCATTCAATACAAAAGGCCGCATCACCATGATGCGGCCTTTTTATGTCTAACCTGTCAAAGAGTTTGGTCAGTGACAAACTTTGGGCAGTGACGCTAGGTTTCAGGACTTTAATTCGCGCGTGTGCGCTCCCCGCGCTCATGCATTTCTTGCGCTTCAATCGAAAGCGTTGCAATCGGGCGGGCCTCTAATCGTTTCACACGAATGGGGTCGCCTGTCTCTTCGCAATAACCATAACGTCCCGCTTCGACGCGCGTCAGGGCTTTATCAATCTTATTGATAAGTTTGCGCAAACGATCGCGCGTGCGCAATTCTAATTGACGGTCGGCATTTGCAGCAGCTGTATCTGCGGGATCGGGATGCGAGACATTTTCCTTTTGCAGAAACTCAACGGTTTCTTTCGTCTGCGCAATGATCTCAGCTTTCCACGTCAGAAGCCGTTGACGAAAATATTCCCGCATGATTGGACTCATGAATTTTTCTTCGTCCGTTGGCTTGTAATCATTTGGAACAATTACTTTTTTCTTTGAACTCGGTTCCGTCATAACATCCCCAGTATACAATAGAGCACTCTGGCTCTTTATTACACGTTGCAGGCCTAATAAACCTATCACTCAAAAGAGGCAATACACATTCACACGGTAATATATGTTTGCGTTAGGATTTGAATAACGCTCTTGAAAACTGTGACTACTCTCCGTAGACACGATTAAGATAATGACCGAATTAAAAGGACGCCGAAATGAAATTTGAAGGCACAAAAAACTACGTTGCAACTCAAGACTTAAAAATGGCTGTAAATGCTGCGATTACGTTGGAGCGTCCTCTTTTGATTAAAGGCGAACCCGGCACAGGCAAAACCGTCCTAGCGCACGAAATTGCCAAAGCCCTTGGCACACCCCTGCTTGAGTGGAACATCAAATCTACGACAAAAGCCCAACAAGGCCTGTATGAATACGACGCCGTAGCACGTTTACGCGATAGTCAACTCGGCGAAGATAAAGTCCACGACATTTCAAACTATATCAAAAAAGGAAAACTCTGGGACGCGTTTGAGAGCACTGAGCGCCCTATCCTCCTGATCGACGAAATCGACAAGGCCGATATTGAATTTCCAAACGACCTTTTGCACGAGCTCGATAAAATGAGCTTTCATGTCTACGAAACTGGCGAAACAGTCACGGCAGCCAACCGCCCTATCATTATCATCACATCCAATAATGAGAAAGACCTGCCAGATGCGTTCTTACGTCGGTGCTTTTTTCACTATATCCAATTCCCAGATGATGAAACGATGGCTGAAATTGTCAATGTTCATTTCCCAGATATTAAATCACGACTTCTGTCGTCTGCGCTCAAACGTTTTTACGAAGTCCGCGCCATGCCAGGCCTAAAGAAAAAGCCGAGCACGTCGGAACTTCTCGATTGGCTGAAGCTTTTACTTGTCGAAGATATCGATCCCGACGTTTTGAAAACTACAGACCCGAAAAAGATGATACCACCCCTTCACGGCGCACTTCTTAAAAATGAGCAAGACGTACATTTGTTTGAACGTCTGGCGTTTCTAACGCGGCGTGACGGATAGACCTTAGGACACTTTGCCTATTAACACGGTGTCGAGCTTTATATTTTTTGCCGTGTCAGGTTTCCATGATTGGGCGCCTGACATGCCAGAAACCGAAATCCAAAAATATTTTTGTGATGGCTCAAATTCTGATGATATTAAAAGGTGGATGAAAGAGGTCATCTTGCCGTTTAATGAACCGCTTGAAACGAATCCTGCATACGAAAACTTTGCTCAACACGTTGAGGATAAGGAATTTGATAATTTAACGTCTGAGTTTGACAAACATCTTGCCAATGGCCTTGTAAAAAACCTTAAGGATCACGAAGACCACTTTTATAATACAGTCAAACTTTGCTTAGTGTAAAGCCGATTTCAGACGTGTATATCGTCATGGACGCTCTTGTGCGTTTTCCCATGTTGTGCAATCCAAAGGTTCACCCGTGAAAGAGGCCTTTGAGACGACCCAATACTCGCCGATATCTTTGGCACAGGCCGTAGAGTAGTAATTGTCTTTATCCTCGCCGTAAGTCCACCAATCTCCGTTTCCTTTATTTTGTTCGATCGGACAAAACTTAAGGACATTACTCTCCTCTGGCATAATCCAGCCATTATCTGCAAGTTTTGACCAGATATTTGAAATCAAACAAAACTGTATCAGTAAAATCAAAGCACCATATTTTATCATGGATTTAAGCTAGCTGACCTGGCTGGAAATTGATAGACTTACGCAGTTCGACTTACGCATTGACACCAAAACCCCAAACAACAGGCACGTCCATGAGCGCTTTTTCGTAATGGGCCTCAAAGCCCGGCATTTTGACCTGATTGAGAAAACTTGAATAGGCCATATAGCTCACGAGGAAGCGTAAATCTGTGGCCCATGACGGCATGAATTTGGGTGGCGTCAAGCGGTCACTATGCGAGAGCTGCGCGAGGGCTGGAATGTCTTCCAAGTCCATTTTCCCACTAAACAGAATGCGGATTAAATCTGCGCGGCCCAGACCAACGACACTCCGCATAAAATTATGCACGCGTAACAGACCGTTTAAATAAACAATATCTTTGGTAAAAGGCGCGCCGCCTTTAATAAGACCCCCGCGGAAAATACGGCGCGTATTATCATAAGCTTCGTCGGAGCTCACAGACCGTGCATCGTAAAAATCAAACACTTCTTTAAAATCCGCACCGTCAATTGACATTTGTATTGCAATAACACGGTCTGATAGACGCCTAAAACGTGACGGGTCCATAGCGCCTGTAATCATCTCTGCAAAGACCGCTAATCCCTCTTGGATTTCCGTCGTCCCCGCATGGGCGCGACCTAAGATTTTGAAATCATCTTGGGCTTTTCCGTTTAAACCTGTCGCCACGTGGATTAACGCTTCATGTTGCAAAAGTTGCTCAACATCCTTTTTTGAAAACGTCGCAGTCGACCGTACCCGAATACGTTTTGACCCTGCAATCGCTTTGGCTGAAATCGTATCTGACAACTCTATAACGGGCGCTTGGTCATCAAAATAATCAACTAAGCTGGGGCGTAAAGCTTCGCAAAACTCCACCGAGCTTAATCGCTCTTCATCCGCGCCAATCATTAAATGCTGCGTATCAAGGCTATCGAGCGTTTCTTCCATGTGACGCGCCAGATCTATGACCCGCGTGGAGTGGTCTATCATCAAGCGCGACGGTTCTTTGTATAAGGTTTTGGAGTGTTCAAAAAACTCTGATGTCCCGCGCGCATTTATTAAACGTGTTGTCGTTTCTAAATCATTCGCGACACGGTTTAGCCAATGATATTGAACATGGTCTCCCTTAAGTTCGCGACGGGCATCCTGAATTAAGGCCAGGCTTTCGGACGTATCAAGCGTCTCATATTCAGGATTGGGGAGCTTCCCTTTCTCCAAGAAGCGGACACGTTGCGTATTATCCCATTCTACCGATGATAAAATCCTGAGCGGGCCTGCCGCAGTGTTTAAAGCTTTGGCAGCTTTTTTTAATTTTTTAAATTGGGAGTGGGATAATGCGTCCATATAAAGTGTTTCAGACCTATTGCATGCAAGGTCAAGGCCTAGAGTCTCGTCGCGTAGGACTTATATAAATTTGGGAACACTTACGGCTTTAAAACATTGATATTTTGAAAAAAAGCGTCAATGACGTCTTAGCTCAGATTATTTGAAAGCCTCTCATGACATTTTCTAAAACTCGAACAACCCTGATTTCCCTAAGCCTAATAAGCGCTGCCATCCTTACGGCTTGTGGCGGCAATGGTCGCAAGGAAGTTGCCGAGATCAATAATGATTGGACGGGTAATGAAATTAAAATCGAAGCCTTCCAAGATGATAAAATTCAAGGCGTGGTTTGTCACATGGCGCATTTTGACAGAGGCCTGCTTGATCGTTTATCCAAAGGCGATTGGTTCGAAAACCCGTCTAACGGCTCTATATCCTGCGCTGTTACAGGACCCGTTATTATTGGCAATATCGATATGGATAAGAACGGCGAAGGGGTATTTAAGCAAAAGCAAAGCCTGATCTTTAAAACGCTTGCCGTGCGTCGTGTTTACGACAGAGACAATGATACACTGATATATTTGGTCTACTCAAAGAAGATTGTCGACGGGTCCGCTAAAATGAGTGTTGCGACTGTGCCCCTACACGGCTCAGACGTAACGTGGACAAGTCGCGACTAATTAGATTGAGCGCATTGGGTTTTAAACATATCGATGCGGTCTATTCAAAATCAGAACAAATCATAAACATTTATTGACTTTCCTAAACTTTTCTTTCACTTAGACGAAAGCTTTAGGAAATGATGTGCCCAAACCTTCGACGATATTTGTCTGCCAATCCTGTGGCTCTGTCCATGCAAAATGGGCGGGGCGGTGTGATGCGTGCGGCGAGTGGAATACGCTTGTCGAAGAAGCCACACACCAAAAATCAAAAACATCCCCGTCACGGTCTAAAAAAGGGCGCGGCATGGACTTCGTGGATCTTGGGGGAGAGAGCGCAGATGTACCGCGCATGAAAACAGGCATTGCCGAACTCGACAGAGTTACAGGCGGCGGCCTTGTTCCGGGTTCAGCGCTCCTCGTGGGCGGCGATCCGGGAATTGGTAAATCCACACTTCTTTTACAAGCCACAGGCAAACTTTCACAAAACGGTCTTAAGACCGCTTATATCTCGGGCGAGGAATCGGTCGGTCAAGTCCGAAGGCGGGCAAAGCGATTAGAAGTCGCCAATGCGCCTGTCTCTCTCGCGGCAGAAACCTCGCTCAGTCATATCTTGGACGGCTTGATGGCTGAAAAGCCCGACGTCGTTATTATTGATTCGATCCAAACGCTTTGGTCCGATCAATTAACCGCCGCCCCCGGAACTGTCGCCCAAGTCAGAGCCTGTTCACAGGAACTCACACGATTTGCAAAAAAACGAGGCGCCTGCGTTATTCTCGTGGGACATGTGACCAAAGACGGTCAAATTGCAGGCCCGCGCGTGGTTGAACATATGGTGGACGCCGTGCTGTATTTTGAAGGTGACCGCGCCCATCAATTCAGAATTTTACGCGCCCACAAAAACCGCTTCGGCCCGACGGATGAAATCGGTGTGTTTGAGATGCGCGAAACAGGTCTGTCCGAAGTTCCAAACCCGTCCGCCCTCTTCTTAGATGGACGCAAAGACGCCGCGAGCGGAACAGCGGTCTTTGCTGGCCTAGAAGGTAGTCGTCCTGTCCTGACTGAAATTCAAGCCCTTGTCGCCCCTGCGGCGTTTGGGACGCCGCGGCGTGCAGTAGTGGGTTGGGATAGTGGTCGTCTGGCCATGGTGCTTGCCGTGCTCGAGGCAAGGTGCGGTGTCAGCTTTGCGGGTAAAGATGTTTATTTAAACGTGGCGGGTGGCCTTCGCATTAATGAACCTGCGGCAGACCTTGCCGTTGCGGCAGCGATTGCATCCTCAGTCTTTGATGTGCCTTTGCCAACAGATGCCGTCGTGTTCGGAGAAATTAGCTTATCTGGCGATGTACGTCCCGTCGGGCGGTCAGATGCTCGGATGAAAGAAGCTGCCAAATTAGGGTTTAAACAAGCGATTTCCGCAGAAGCGGTCAAGAAAGCCGGTGAAAAGAACGCGACGGCTTTGCCAATAATTGCAATCAAGACTTTGCGAGACCTCATCAGACGTGTAGAGGAGGCTTCAGAAGCGTCTGGTTCGTCCGATTCCGCGTGGCAGACTTAATAATTTGGGCCCTAACGGGCCGCAAAGATGGGTTTTGTCATGAGTATTGGACCTTGGATATTTAACGGGTTTGACATCGTCGTCTTACTCGTTGTCTTAATTTCACTTTTAATGGCCGCCTCGCGCGGATTATTTCGTGAGCTTATCTCTATCACAGCCTTAGTCGTGGCTGCGGGTGTCACATTATTCGTTTTTGGACGTTTTAGGTTCGCCGCGCATGATTTTATCAAACCCAGCTGGCTTGCAGACGGCGCATTAGGCTTAGGCACATTTGCGCTGTGTTATATGCTTGTCGTCTTTTTACTCTCAGGGGTTATCAAGCGCCTAAAGGGTAAAGACATCGGCTTTGTTGATCGTCTATTAGGCGCAGGTTTTGGCGCAGGTCGCGGACTAATTGTAGCCGCCCTTTTCACAATGATTGCAACGGCGTCCTACCGCGAAGGACAAGCCGCGCAGGACTTCAAAGAACGCGTTCTTGAAAACCAACAAGAACTCCCGCCAGAAATCCTTAAAGACGCGCCAAAAGATATTCGCGACTGGCTGGAAAAGCCACCCCCAGAATTACCTGGTTTCATCCAAGGCTCCACGCTTTACCCGCTTTTAGACAAAATTGGAGACGCCCTACGCACGCTTCCTTTTGCGAATGTAAAAGAGGCAGCAGGTTCCATCTCAGCAGGCGATGTCGTGAAAGCGATGGAAGGTTTTTCAAATGAATAGTTCCAAGCCTGACTTTAATGCCGCGCACATAAATCGTCCACTGGATGCTCGTTTTGGGGACGTTAGTTTAAACGATTTGAACCCCAATAGTTTTGATCCCGAGGCAGAGACGATAAAAGAAGAATGCGGTGTATTTGGCATTTTTGGGATGGATGACGCGGCGTCGCTTACAGCTCTGGGGCTTCACGCCTTGCAACATCGCGGACAAGAAGCCTGCGGGATTGCAAGTTTTGATGGAAAGAAATTTCATACGGAACGCCATCTTGGCCTTGTCGGGGATAACTTTACGGGCGCAGATCCGTCAGAACGCCTGCCCGGTCATATTTCCATTGGACATAATCGTTATTCAACGGCTGGGCAGACCGTCTTGCGTAACGTCCAACCCCTTTTTTCTGAGCTACATTTTGGCGGCTTTGCCTTGGCCCATAATGGACATTTAACGAACGCCTATACGCTCCGCGAGCAATTGGTTGAAAAGGGCGCCCTTTTCCAAAGCACAAGTGACACCGAAGTTTTAGTCCACCTAATAGCGCGTGCTCGCACAGGAGATTTCGTCGAACGGTTTATCGAAGGTGTGCGCCAAGTTGACGGCGGCTATGCCTTTGTCGGCATGACAAGCGAACATTTGATTGGCGCGCGTGACCGCATGGGCATCAGACCGCTCTTGATCGGGCGTTTGGGTAATTCTTACATCCTCGCCTCTGAAACCTGTGCATTTGACATGATTGACGCGAAATTTATTCGCGAGGTCGAAGCGGGCGAAGTCGTCGTTATCAATTCAGACGGCATTCGTTCTTTCAGAGCTTACCCAGAATCGCCTGCACGTCCCTGTATTTTTGAATTTGTATATTTCGCGAGACCCGACAGCGTCGTTGGCGGAAAAAGCGTCTATAATGTTCGCAAACGTATGGGCCAGAGGTTGGCGCAAGAAACACCCGCAGATGTTGACGTCATTATTCCTGTACCCGATAGCGGTGTCCCTGCCGCAATCGGCTTTTCACAAGAAACAGGCATTCCTTTTGAGCTAGGTATTATACGAAACCATTATGTCGGTCGGACGTTTATTCAGCCGACGCAACAAATTCGGGATATGGGTGTGAAACTCAAACACTCAGCGAACCGCGCTATGATCGAAGGCAAACGTGTTCTGTTGGTTGATGATTCTATTGTTCGCGGGACGACGTCTACAAAAATCGTGCGTATGATCCGAGCGGCTGGCGCAAAGGAAGTCCATTTCCGTTCCGCCTCCCCGCCGATTAAACATCCTGATCATTACGGGATTGATATGCCGACGCGCGAGAAATTGATCGCCGCGAATTACGGTCTCGAAGAAATGACAGAAATGCTTGAAGTTGATAGTCTCGGCTTCTTGTCTATCGAGGGCCTTTATTGGGCTATGGGCGAAAAATACAGAGAAGAAGACTCTCCGCAATACACGGATCATTGCTTTACGGGTCAATATCCGACCCCCCTTGTGGACCGTGACAGAAAATTGACAAGCGCCAATCATCAGCTCTCATTCCTTGTTGAAGTGACTTAAAGCATGGCAAAACTTCCTCTCTCTGGTCGCGTAACTTTGGTCACGGGCGCGTCGCGCGGTATCGGATTTGCCTCTGCTGTTGCGCTTGCAAAAGCCGGGAGCCACATCATTGCCGTTGCACGGACACAAGGCGGGCTTGAAGATTTAGACGACGCAATCCGTGCTGTGGGGGGCGAAGCGACTCTCGTCCCTATGGACCTCAAAAATTTTGAAATGATTGACCAATTAGGCGGAATCATAAACCAACGATGGGGTAAGCTTGACGGATTATTTGCCAATGCGGGTATTCTCGGCGAAATCACACCTGCCCCACATGTCGTTCCAAAAACTTTTGACGAGGTTATGGCGGTCAATATGACGGCAAATTACCGTCTCATCCGCTCTCTTGATACACTCTTACGCGCCTCTCCATCTGGGCGCGCGCTCTTTGTGACCTCTGGCGTCGCCCAGACCCACAGAGCTTACTGGAACGCATACGCGGCTAGTAAAGCGGCTCTTGAAGCCTTTGTGCAGTCTTATGCGCACGAGACATCTGTCACGGACTTGCGTGTGAATTTAATAAACCCTGGCGGAACACGTACACAAATGCGCGCCAAAGCTATGCCAGGGGAAGATCCGTCTGATTTGCCTATGCCTAAAGATATAGCCAAGCTTGTTGTTGAAATGCTCTCGCCTGATCAAACGGATACGGGTGAAATTGTGAACTTTAGAGAAACACCATACTTTATCGAAATTTCAAAATCGGTTGCTTAAGCCAAAAAATTTACAGTTAGTTTAGTTAAATTAAAAAAAATACTAAAAAACAATTGTCCTTTAACTCCTCGCTAACCAAGCGTAACTCATAATGCGCGCATGGATATTGATACTCTACAAGATATGGCGGCGTGGGCGCGGTCTCGTGTTGTCTCTGGCGAAGAACCGCCATGGACATTTCAAAAGCTTAAAAGCTTAAATGAGATTTGCGCAGAGCTTGCGGCAGGCATGGCGGCAACATCTGCCAGCTTCCCAAGTCAAACTGTTAACCAAAGGGTGAACGGACCGGTAGAGGTTGAACACTTGGAACGCGATCAGCCAAGAGAGGCACAAATAATTGCGTTAGATACGTTTCGATCCCGTCGCGGTGCGCGCTCGAACTTATCTCTGCCCACGTAACAAATAGTTTTCCTTGGCTCGCATACCACATTAGGCGCGGGCTTTCACGGTGGAGCGCTAATTTCTTAGCAAGCTCCCCTTGACCCACGCGAACCACGCGCGGGTTTTCACCACCATGCCATATGACATAAACGCCAGATCCACGGACTTGGTTTAAATCCAAGCGCATAAAATCAAGCCATTTATAATCTATGCTTTTTATCCATTGAAGCTCTATCAATGCACATTCCCCTAAATTTAATAAATCATTAACATGATTCGTAAGTTTAGCGAGATGTTCAATCAGCCGTTTCTACGCGCACCTTTGGTATGATAAGGATTACCATCTGCCCGAACTGTCAGGCGTATCGGTATCCCAGGCAAATCAAAATCATCACGAAGCCCGTTCACAAGATAGCGTTTATAACTCTCTGGGAGTGATTCTGCGCGCGAGCATTTCAAGATGAATGTGGGCGGACGAGTTTTAGTTTGACTAATATATTTAGGTTTTACCCGACGTCCCTGCACGGCTGGCGGCGGATGACGTTGGACTTTTTCGGATAACCAATCATTCAATTCAGAGGTTTTAAGCTGTGCGCTCCAATCGGTCTGAACACGCTCAACAGCTGGCAATAGACGGTCGACACTCTTACCTGTGAGGCCAGAGAACATGACAACAGGAATACCCCTAACTTGCGGCAGTAGGCGCGCAGCTTTTTCTTTTATCTCTTGTTGCAAGGCGCTTTTATTTGGAACTAAGTCCCATTTGGTCACGCCGATCACCATGGCCCGACCCTCACGGATACACAAATCCGCGATTTGCATGTCTTGTTTATCAAACGGGTTTTGGGCGTCCATTAGCATGATTACAACTTGCGCAAATTTTATGGCGCGCAAAGTATCACCGACGGATAGTTTTTCGAGTGTATCTTGAACCTTCGCTTTTTTACGTAGTCCCGCCGTATCATGGAACTGCACACGACGGCCTTGCCACATATAATCAATCGTAATGGAGTCGCGCGTGACGCCTGCCTCAGGCCCCGTAAGGAGGCGTTGTTGGCCAATAAGCGTGTTTATTAAAGTCGACTTCCCCGCATTCGGACGACCTACGATCGCGATACGCACAGGAGACTCCCCGCGGTCAATTTCATCATCATTTTCTGTACGGTCAATACTACGGAGCGCCATTTCAATCGCGTCGTCAAGTTCAAGGAACCCGAGATTATGCTCAGCCGCGACCTCTATGGGGTCGCCCATACCCAGTGAATAGCCTTCGGTAATACCGCCGTCAGCCGCACTACTTTCGCATTTATTTGCCACAAGAACGATGGGCTTGCCTGATTTACGGACAAAGTCCGCAAATATTCGGTCAAGAGATGTCACGCCGATACGCGCGTCATAGACGAATAAACAAATATCTGATTCTAATACTGCGGCTTCAGTTTGCGAGCGCATACGGGCTTCTAGTTTTTCGCCCTTGGCATTTTCAAATCCTGCCGTATCCAGCAATTGTACTTCTTCGCCGCGAATGCGACTTCTGACATCACGAACATCGCGCGTGACCCCAGGTGTATCATTAACGATCGCAAGTTTTTTACCCGCAAGACGATTAAAGATTGTCGATTTTCCGACATTCGGTCGACCAACAATAGCGACTTTCACAGGTCGAAGCGTCGAAACCTCTTCTGCCTCAATGTCAGTATCAATATCCGCGGCAAAGGCGTCAGACACGTTGTCATCATCGTCCGAATTTGTTTCGTCCGAGACATTCTCTATGGAATTGGCCATGTTTACCCTCGCCCCGCAAGGGGACTATCTAAATGCGACGAGTTTTGCGTCATCCGTCAAAACATAGATCGTTTCATTTGCGATCACAGGCGGAATAAATACATCCCCGCCCGTTTTGCGTTCGCTAATAATATCACCTGTATACGGATTGATGACGACCATTTGACCGCGAGAACTAAACAGAACAAGACGTTCACTCGCAAGAACGGGTCCAGACCAAGCTATACGTTTTTTACGCTTTTTCTCGTTTTTATAAGCCTGTAGCTCGCGGATCCAAACAATAGACCCATCAAGTTTTGAGGCACATACAACAAGGCCATTTGTGGTGACAGTATAAACAAAGTCACCTGCGACAAGTGGGAAGCCAATTGATCCTGCAGGCTGGCTCCAGACGCGTTGACCTGTGCGTAAGTCAAAGGCACTTAGGACGCCGCTTTGCGCCGTAGCGATCACGTAACCATCCGCGATGACGGGGCCTGACGCGATATCATTGAGTGAGGAAAGTGGTGTTACACTACCAGAGGAGCTGAGCGCATCTTGCCATAAAACGCCGCCGTTTTGGACGCGCAAAGCAACAAGCTCACCCGATGCAAAAGGCGCAATAACCGTATCATCGACGACGGCGGGGCTAGGTACAGTTAGCATGCGCGCGCTTTCGACAATACCTTGATATGTCCAAATAACTTCGCCTGTATTCGCGTTAAACGCAAAAAGTTCATTATCATCAGATACGGCAAAGGCTCTGCCGTTAGAGACGGCTGGCGCTGAATGCATCGGTGTGCGTGTGGCACTCCGCCAAATCTCAACCCCTGTATTTGCGTCCAATGCCGCAATAACGCCTAAACCAGATGTTACATAAACTTTGTTATCTGAAAGCGCCAAACCACCGCCGACGCTTTCTTTATCGCGTCCGCCGCCATCCGTGAGCGCGAGAGGATCTCTGATACGGTCAAAGAAACGTCTTTTGCCTTTTCGGGTCTTCCCTTTTGCTTCGACTTCAATTTTGTAGTCCCACACTTTTGAACCCGTGGTTTCGTCAAAGGCTGAGATGCGGTTGTCTGCATCCACAACAAAAATTCGACCGCCGCCAATTACGGGCGGCGCTAAGACACGGCCCTTGCGTCCAGAAGACTTGCCAATGTCTTTTGACCAAGCACGGTCAAGATTGCCTGTCGCGCCTGTGTGTTGCATGACGTGAGAGGCATTCCCGCCTGTCTGTGGCCAATCAGAATTACGATAAGCTTGCGGCAATACAATTTGATCCGGCGTAATTGTATCGCCGACGACTAATTGATCTTCAAAAGTCAAAATCGAAATGCGTTCGCTTTCGCCGGCAACTTCGCCCTGTCCGACTTTGCTATTATCTTTAGCAAATGGATTCAGGTCGTTCACACGGCTAAGTGTTTGACACCCGCTCGCGCTTGTGACGGCCAAGGCTGTTAAGACCCATAAAAATTTCGAAACCGAATTATTCATTTGCGTCATCCTTTTCGGGTGATGGGTCGGTCTGGGTCGTGTCATCCAAAGTGTCAGCAAACCCATCGGTAACGACTGCATTGTCGTCAGAGATTTTAGCAGGCATATTCTCTAATTCGTCTTGAGGGGCTGTTTGCAGAGACGCCTCAACGCGCATTAAACTAAGCGATTGGTCAGCTCTTTGTTTAATCGTTTCGGGTACACCCGGAATTGTTGATAAGTACGAAAGCTCTTGGCGAGATTTCGACATGTCACCTGATTGCTGGGCTGCGTATGCAACAAGTTCGCGGGCCAAATATTCATAAGGCGCGTCCTTAACCGCAAGAGGCTCTATACGGGATAATACATCTTCGTATTTTCCGTCATTTACAAGAATATAAGCGGCCTTAATCTGGGCAAGCTGTTTATGTCGCGCTGTATCAAATTTAGTTGCCGCTTGGTCAAATAGCTCGACAGCTTCTGCCCGTTCACCAAGGTCAAGTTTAATGGACGCGGCCCGCATGAGAGATAACCCTGAATAACCCGCAGGGGCTTTTTGAGAAATAGCCTTGAACTGCGTAAAGGCGAGTTCCAAATTACCTTCAGATTCCAGATCATTGGCGGTGACATAGGCCGCAGATGTGGCCCGTGCTTTTTTGTCGGAGGCCGCTTTATCCCATTCCAAATATCCCGCAACCGCAACAATGGCGACAATCAAACCTAAAATATAAGGTCCGTATTTGCGTAATAATTCGTTATATTTGTCTTTGCGAAGTTCTTCTTCAACTTCATTGATAAAATCGACCACACGGGGCCCCTTATTGCTTCACGCGATTCCGCGTCCAAATTTGTGGGGAACTTATCGCTACAGGCCCAGAACCGCAACAGCAAAGGGCATGACGAAACGGTTAGGTTCAGGTTCAATTATTTCGTGAATTTATAAGTATTTGCATCGCCGGGGAAGCTTCGCGCTTTAACTTCAGAGGCATAGGTAGACACCGCCTCTTCAATCACGCCTTGCATATCCGCATATTTTTTAACAAATTTCGGGACGCGCGTGAAGACGCCTAACATATCAGGTGTCACCAGAATTTGACCATCACACCCTGCGGAAGCACCAATACCAATTGTCGGGATTGACACGGCCTGAGTGACTTTATTTGCCAATTCTTCGGACACCCCTTCGACAACAACGGCAAATGAGCCCGCCTTGTCCGCCGCAATCGCGTTTTCAATAATTTCGTCAGCAACAGCCTGCGTCCGACCTCTCGCGCGAAACCCTCCCAAAACATTCATAGATTGCGGTCGAAGACCAACATGGCTCATGACCGGAATGCCGCGCTCTACAAGATAGGAAATTGTTTCCGCCGCGTAAGAGCCGCTCTCAATTTTCACGGCCTGACAGCCCGTTTCCATCATGACGCGCGATGCACTGCGAAACGCCGTTTCAGGACTGTCTTCGTAGGACCCAAAAGGAAGGTCTACGACAACCAAAGCACGGTGCGCCCCGCGCATGACCGCTTGGCCATGCATAATCATCATCTCGAGCGTCACTCCGACCGTCGTTGTCAGGCCATGAACCACCATGCCGACGCTGTCTCCGACCAATATCAGGTCGCAATGGGCGTCCAATAGCTCCGCGGTCGGGGCATCATAAGCCGTTAGACAGACAATAGGGTCGCCGTTTTTACGGGCCGTAATTTGCGGCGCTGTAATGCGAGACACATGAGATTGAGCAGACATAAGAGCGCCTCTATGAAAATAGTTTCAGTAACCTGACCTATGTAGGCGGTCTCATTTATATAGGCGGTCTCTGGCGACTTTACAAATCCGCAAGATGGTCGACCGGGAAATTAAATACGGGTTGGGCCCCTTCGCGAATCGCACTTAATCGGCCCTGCCCGCGCGGCATGATTGAAACTGCATGAAAGCGCGCCAAAGCCGCCATATTCTTCGCTAAAGGATCCTTAGCGTGCAGACCTTTACACGCTGCTTTGATTAAGAGCGCGCCGCCCAAAATATCACCGCACAAATTCAAATAATCCGTCGCAACCGCAAGCGCGTCTTGATCCTCTGCATTGAGCATAATGTCTGTCGCGATTGTGAGTGTATTCACAGCGTCCGAGAGGGCTGTTTCAAAAACGGAACCTAACGGGCCTAACTCTGCTGAAGTATCAGAGATTAAAGCCTTAATCCTTCCAAGTTCTGAAATGAGCCCTTTCATGCCGACGCCGCCGTCACGTTTTAACTTACGGCCTACAAGGTCAATCGCTTGGATACCATTTGTGCCCTCATAAATCGGGGCAATGCGACTATCGCGGTAATGTTGCGCTGCACCTGTTTCTTCGACAAAGCCCATGCCGCCGTGAACCTGTAAAGCCGTTGAGGATACAGAGACACCTGCGTCTGAACCGTAAGATTTTGCGATGGGTGTCAGCAAGGCTTCGCGGACATGTTGGGCCTTTGTGACGTCTTCATCATTTGAAATCGCAGCCATATCCCCTGCCGCAGCTGTTGCCATGCAAATGGCCCGCGCGCCCATAAGGTGGGCTTTCATATCCACCAACATACGCCGCACATCAGGATGCCCAATAATCGGGGCTGTCTCTGCTTGGCCGCTCACACGACCTTGCACACGTTCATTCGCATAATCCAATGCCGCCTGATATGCGCGGTCGCCAATTGCGACGCCTTGGACGCCTACAAATAATCTGGCCTCATTCATCATGGTAAACATGCAAGACAGGCCGCGATTTGGCTCTCCGACCATCCACCCCTTTGCGCCGGCAAATTCCATAACACAGGTTGGACTGCCGTGGATGCCGAGCTTATGCTCGAGTCCAATGGGTTTAAACGCATTGCGCTCGCCGAGTGATCCGTCTGGATTAACGAAATATTTCGGACATAAAAATAAAGATATCCCCTTTGATCCCGCAGGCGCATCAGGCAATCGCGCGAGCACAAGGTGGATAATGTTTTCGGCGCATTCATGGTCACCCCATGTAATGTAGATTTTCTGTCCTGAGATCGCGTAAGTTCCGTCGCCCAAAGACTCGGCTTTTGTCCGTACAGGCCCGAGGTCTGATCCCGCTTGCGGCTCTGTCAAACACATAGCGCCAGACCAATCGCCTGTTACCATCTTATCCAGATAGACAGATTTCAAATCGTCACTTGCATGGACATCAATGGCTTTCACAGCACTTGTAGTCAGCATAGGACATAGACCAAACGCCATATTCGATGCGTAAATCATTTCATTCGCGGCAACGCTAATTGCTTGTGGGAGGCCCATGCCGCCAATCTCTGTTGGCATTGACAATGTCTGCCACCCTGCCTCGACAAAGGCTTTATACGCGTCTTTAAATCCAGGTGACGCGGTCACATCCTCGCCTGACAACGTCGCAGGATTTTGATCGCCGTCCCAATTTATCGGCGCCAAGACATCTTCGGAAAATACGGCGGCTCCTGTCAAGATATCCGTGATAAGGTCATGGCTGACCTCTGCATGTTGCGGGCCAGCTAGAATGGAATCAATATCAACGGCATGGCGCAGTAGATAATGCATTGCTTTGACGGGGGCTGAATAAGTCATGCGGATCTCCTAATACTGTGCTGATATGGCAGACTTTTTGACGGGCTTAAAGATACAAATCGCCGCGTTTCAAATTAGATTGCGATATATACATATCTGACGAGTCGGGTATAAATATAAATTGGAATACCAAGGAGACTGGCTGTGCGTTCTAATTTTAAACTACACCTCGGATTTAATACAAGTCCTTCGATCTTCACGTCTGTCAAAGCGTTTGCGATCAGCCTGCCTGTTCTGATTCTCATGGGGTGTTCGGGGGGTGATATGACAGCTTCAAATGATGTTCCGCAAACAAATTCAACCGCGTCGACCCCTACCGCCACGGCCCCAACGAACACTGCAGCCAAAACACTCACAGCATATGACAAAGGCGCCAGAGTTTATAAAAAGTGCCGCACATGCCACACTGTTGAAGACGGAGGTCGCCATAAAGTTGGGCCGAACCTTTGGGCGATTTACGACGCGACAGCAGGCACAAAAGAAGGGTTTGCCTATTCTAAGGCTATGAAAGAGTCGGGAATCGTTTGGACCGCAGAAACGATGGACGGCTATATGGAAAACCCCACCAAGTTTATGCCCGGCAATCGTATGTCATTTATCGGATTGCGTAAAAAAGAAGACCGAGATAATCTTCAAGTGTATTTGCGAGAAATCACCACTCCAAAAAAATAAAGTCTTCTCTAAAATGTACGCCAAATGCCTGCCGTAATCGCACGTTCTTTTATTATATTCTTTCCGTCTAGGGTTTGAATAATGCCGACCTGAAACGCCGTTACAGGGGAACGATGATATATAACAGACATTTGGCCTTTCAGGCTCTGAGTTGGCAATGCAATCCGAGGGGATTGATCCAGTAAATCAGTTTCTGAATGATATGCTTGAGCGGTCACCTCAATTTTCTCCCACGGCTTCATCCCTAATGTCATGTCAACACGGGTCTCATTAGGGACTGTTTCAAAACCAAACTTACGCGCAATCTGCATATCAAAATAAACAGGGATATTTTTGAGTGTACGACCATATCCGATAAGGGCTCTTAGCTCGGCATTTGGCGCAATCGACCGTTGATCTAATGTAGAAAACTTCTCGTTCTGACCCGTGTAAAGGATTGAAGGCTGTATCGACATAATAAAGCCGTGTTTTTGATACGCCTTAAACCGCAATCCTAGACTGGCTTCGCCTAAACCAAAATAACTATTTACAGAAGACCCACTCAGAAACTTTTGTTGTTGCAGGCTGACGGAGCCGACAAAAGCGACTTTATCACTCAGACCACGTTCTGTGTAAAATGAACTCTCAGTTTTTGAAAAATCTGTTGAGGCCCCTACGAGGCCCTGAGACGAATATGCCAAATCGCTCTTGCTCTGCGTCGTCATGATTATGACGACGCCCGAATCTTTAGGCGGGAGCCAAGCACCCGATAAGGCGATCTCTGAAAAAGATAGAGACAACACGCTGAACAATACACTTAAAACCGTGCGATATTGATTTCCCAAGATTAAACCCCACATTGTATAGACTATTTAGGCTTTGATTGCAGGTCAGGTCAAATGCTATAGCCGATTAAACTTCAGGACCCTCTCTTGCCAAAAATCGTAAAAAATTATCAAAAACTGGCCTTTACCGCTAGCCAGAAGCCAGAAGCCAAAGCCGCACGGCGCGCTTTAATCGCGCAATACGGCGATCACGACGCCGCAGATGCAGACGCTATAATAGCACTAGGCGGCGATGGCCTTATGCTCGAAACCCTTAGGCGTTATATGACACTTATCCGACGTGGCCTGCCCGTTTACGGCATGAATAAAGGCACAATCGGGTTTTTGATGAATGAGTACAGCGAAGAAGGTTTGCTAGAGCGTTTAAATCAGGCCGAGGTCGCCACGATCTGTCCTTTGAAAATGACGGCACATGCGCCGGGCGGTATTTACGAAGAACTGGCATTTAACGAGGTCGCCCTGTTTAGGCAAACGCGACAGGCAGCCCATATCCGAATCTCCGTTGATGGTAAAACGCGGCTAGAGCAGTTGATATCAGACGGCGTTCTTTTGGCGACTCCCGCAGGCTCGACCGCGTATAACCTCTCGGCCCACGGGCCTGTTTTGCCACTTGGTGCCGACATTTTAGCCCTCACCCCAATCAGTGCTTTCCGTCCGAGGCGGTGGCGCGGCGCACTTTTGAAGGCAAAAGCAAAGGTCGTCTTTGATGTCATTGATCCAGAAAAACGCCCGTTAAGTGCAACAGCCGACAGTCAAGAAATCAGAAGTGTAACGAAAGTCGAAGTGTCGCTCGACCGAAAAACCAAACTCAATATGCTTTTTGATTCGGGCCACGCTTTAGATGAAAAAATTCTACGCGAGCAATTTGCTAATTAGACTGACTGATTTGCGAGAGCCCGTCGAGTTTTTCCAAAAAATAAGCCTGCTCTGTTTCGGGTAATTCAAGCGGCATAGTCAAAACACGTTCTAGCATCTGACGTCTAAACTGCGCGTTGGTATAATTTCGACCAGAGTTCTCAATATCTCTAAATATAGCAATCGTAGCTTTTAGGAGACTATACGCACTTGGAGTCAGATTCGCGCGTGAGCACAAAGCCTTTAATCCAAAAGGCCCATTATCGTGCAACATGAGGATTGCTTTTCCGCGAGACAGACCTGCCCGTTTTGCCAATGCATATTCTGTAAACCGCATTTGCCCAGAGCACGCAGCCCTTAATATAAGCCCGATTGTCAATCTGCCTTTTTCATGAATGACATCAATCAAGCGGGATAAATCCTTCGCCTTCCAACTCTGATCGATCAGGTCAACTGTTGCACGCTCTTGGCTGCGCGTGGCAAGGTCGACAGCGACATCTAATGATAATGCATGGCGGGCTTGCAAACGTAACCCAACATCATCGCTGACCAGTGCAATCAATTTCTCTGTCACGCGCGCAGGTAAATCCCGACGCGAAATTAGGCTGGCTTTTATCAAATCATCATCATGATATAGATTTATGACCTCATGCGCCGCACGTTCTGAAATTACAGCCCCGTCATTCGCGGCCAGTTCAGCCACGGAATGGCTGTCGCCGTAACGAATAATGGCACGCACAACGTGGTCACTCACACTCGGACGTTTTGCCACGGCTGTCACTTTGGCTGCGGCTTTGGACTTTAAAATTTCAAGAAGGTCTTCATCCGTAAAGACAGGTGAATTTGCGAGGACGGGTACAGCAATATTATCGATATCATTGGCAAGTTTCACAGCCAACTCATGCGGAAGGTCAGGAGAGTTTTTAAGGGTTACAGCCAAAGCTCTGCGGACCATTTCTGCGGCGTCATTGGCCATGATCTGCAAAAGACGTTGAGCCAGTCTGCGTTCGTCATCAGACAAAGATATATCACGATACGTTCGGCAAATCTTTTGCGCAGACTGCGCACGTACAATTTCGTCGTGATGGCGTATAAGGTTTGCGATATCATCAGATAGCAGTTGCCCGCCCTCTATCGCCGTATCAGAATGTAATTCAGATGTGGTCATTGTTTCACTATGACCGAAATATAGTAAACGCAGGGTTACCAAGCAAGTCAGAGATAAAAATTTATAGAGAAATGGTACCGCCTCTCAGGTTTGAACTGAGGACCTCTGGTTCCACAAACCAGCGCTCTAACCAACTGAGCTAAGGCGGCACTTCTAGTGCGTGCTCATTATACCAAGCCTTACGTGCACTCAAGTCTGTTTCTTTAAAATAAAACGTGTTCTTTAAAGATTAAATATTCAAATGCGCCCTTAGCTCGGCATTTGGATGGATTCCCAACCTTGGGAGCCAAGTTGCTCTTGATATTTAATATATTTATGCAGATCACGCGCACGTCGTGCAGGGTCTGGATGCGTCGATAGAAGCTCAGGCTGACGACTCGGGCTGTTTTCAGCCATTTTCTCCCAAAGGCGAACCGACTCATATGTGTCATATCCAGCCTTTTGCATATACATCGCGCCTAATAGATCAGACTGACTTTCATGATTACGTGAATACGGTAATAAAACGCCGAGTTGGAATCCCATTCCCAATGCGCCGTTTAAGACTTGCATGTTGCGACTCGCTTTTTGCTGGCATTGTCTCTGGGCTGTTCCCTGATATTTATCGCACGCTTTTTGCATGCTGATGCCGCCTAAAATTGTCCCGCCCATCACAAGCGCCTGCCCAGCCATTTGCTGGCTTACACGCTCTGCCGCATGACGCCCTGTAACATGGCCAACTTCGTGTCCCATGATCGCAGCAATTTGGTCGTCATTATCTGTAAAATCCATCATACCTTTATAAAAGCCAACACGATTACCGGGTAAAACAAAAGCATTTTTTGTCTCTTCGTCAAAGACTTCGTAATCCCACTCTTCTTGTTCTTTGTCCGCGCCGCGCGCAATCCGAGCCCCAACATTTCTGAGCCGTGATGTATATCTTGGATCATTTGATGTCGGCGTTTTTGATTTCGCATCTGCCCATGACGCCGCAGCCATTTGACTTAGCTGGCTATCGCCAACCAGCAAAATCTGTCTTGCGCCCGTCACTGGATTGGTCGAGCACCCTGTGAGCGCAGGTGCACTTACACTGAGCAGTCCACCTGCCGCGAGGCCTTGAACGATATGTCGTCGCTCCAACATGGCTTTGTTTTCTGGGCTAACAGTTTCTGTGGATGCGAGGGTGTGGTTGATACACATATTAAAGTCTCCATGCGCGGTCATCTTGTGTCGCGTGTAATAGATTGCATCCACCTTAAGAGACTCGGACACAAAAATACAGGGGGGCCTGCATAAAATTTACATCACATCATAAAATTTAAATTCCAAACGGACTTGTTTAATATTTTACCTAAAGCTCTCTTTGGAAGGGATAAAAGCTATTTCCTAAACCCAGTATTTTTGTCAACGCGTCGAGTGCCATAAAACTTTCTTCCATAAGCGCGGGATCCGCTAAGTCTTGCGGGGATAAATCATCGCGGTAATGCGTGTTCACCCATTTCCGAAGTGCACTCAAATGTTTAGGCGTAATTTTCATTTTTGGGTTGACCAAATCCCACTCACTCTTTGACAGGGTCACGCGCAGACGTAAGCAGGCAGGCCCGCCGCCATTGCGCATCGATTGGCGCACATCAATATACTCCACAGCCCCGATTGGCCCGTTTCCAGAAATCAAGCTGTTACAATACGCGAAAGTCTTTTCATTCTCTTGCGTCTCAAGCGGCGCAATCAAGGTCAAGCGATCCTCTTTTGGACGTTTCACCAACATAGAGTTGAATAAATACGCCGTAATTGCGTCCTCAAGCGGCACTCCAACTCTTGGAACCTCAACAAATTGAGGTTTAAATAAATCTTTAGCTGCGGCTGTAATATCTTGCTTAAGCAAGGCCGTGTCATCAAATGCATCCTGATGATAAAACAACGTGTCCAAAGCCCCGACACATACGACATCATTATGGAATGCGCCTGCGTCAATGGCTGTTTGAGATTGACGCGTAAAAACCGTGTGCTTTGCGTTCAACCCATGTGCGCGAGCAATAGATTCGGAGGCTTGCCGCGTTTGTCGAGCTGGGAATTTACCGCCTTGCCCCTCTAGCGCGTCGCGCCCATAGACGAATAATTCTACACCTTGCGCGCCGCGTTCCACGCAAAGGCGCACATGATTTGCCGCGCCCTCATCAGAAAAATAGCTCTGCTGAGGCAAAGTGTCATGAACTTTCGCAAATGGGAAAGCAGCCTGCAAAGCCCGCGCCGTTTGCGCGTGTTCGATAGACCGATGTAACATTGTCGAGAGGTTAGCAGGCGAAAGGTGAAGCTGTCCATTTTCCGTATCAAATGACGGGCTGACAGTCGCAGCATTCGCAGACCACATACTCGACGCTGACAAACAGTTTTTGGCCAATACAGGATCCTTTTCCCAAGCTGATTGGAATATGTCCTTATTCGAACCCGTGAACCCAGCCAGACGCAGTGTCGGCAAATGCGGTCTTTGTTGCGGCGGCAAAACACCCTGCCACAAACCCGACATCATCATGGCCTCCATTTTAGCCAAGCCTTGCAAAGCGGCCTCCTTTGGATGGGAAACCCCGCCCGCATTTTTTGAGGATGCAAGGTTCCCGTCCGATAGCCCGCCGTAATTATGTGTCGGGCCAATCAGCCCATCAAAATTGGCTTCTTGCGCTAGACCGTCTTCTTCTCTTGTCTCGATCATGACTTTAAACCCTGCATTGGCAAGGCCTCAAGAGTATCTGCGACCTGACTGGCCATAGGCCACGCGCAAAAATCTGCCGCGTAATAGGCACCGGGATTATGGTTCCCCGACGCGCCGGGCCCGCCGAATGGAAGCGAACTTGCAGCCCCCGTTGTCGGCCGATTAAAGTTCACGACCCCTGCGCGTATACGCCGTTTGAAATCCGTCCAAAGTGCCGGATCATCGGATAAAAGGCCCGCAGCCAATCCAAATTTTGTCTTATTTGCGACCTTAATCGCCTCGTCCCAGTCTTTAACGCGAATGATTTGTAAAACAGGACCAAAAATCTCTGCGTCTTCAATTTCGCAGTTCGTAACATCATAAAGGCTCGGCTTTAAAAAAGCAGGGCCGCGCTCTGTCGCTTCGCATATACGTAAAGCTTTCGCGCCGCGCGTGACAAGGTTCGCCGCGCTTTTGATAACATGGCCTGCAATATCGTTGCTTATCACAGGGCCAAGCGTCGAAGGGGTTTCATCATGCCATGCGCCCACAGTCATATTATCGATATAGTCCGTCAAAGCCGAGATAATTGCCGCGCCTTTTGGCCCGTCTGGTACAATCACGCGGCGGGCACATGTGCACCTTTGACCTGATGTAATAAATGCTGATTGGGCAATTTGACTTGCGGCAGCTTTAGAATCTGCCACATCCCAAACGATAAGCGGGTTATTCCCGCCCATTTCAAGTGCCAGAACGACTTCGGGACGTCCGCCAAAGTGTTTATGAATAAACGCACCTGTTGTCGCCGACCCCGTAAATAGGACACCGTCAAGTTCAGGGTTTTCAAAAATAGCGCCGCCCGTCTCGCGCGCGCCTTGAACGAGATTCACTACACCTTTGGGAAATCCAGCCTTATCGAACAATTCCATGAGGGCTTCACCAACGGCGGGTGTTTGCTCACTAGGTTTGAAGACGATCGTATTCCCCGCGATCAATGCAGGGATAATCTGACCATTCGGCAGATGCGCGGGGAAATTATAAGGGCCTAAAACCGCCATCACGCCATGTGCGCGATGTTGTAAACTTGCCCGACCAAATGCAGTTGGATTATTTGATGTACCCGTACGATCAGAATGTGCTTTCAACGATATATCGACTTTAGCCGAGATTGCGCCGCCCTCGCCCGTACTATCCCAAAGCTGTTTACCAGTTTCGCGCGAAATAAGTTCTGCAAGATGTGGTTTTGCAGCAATCGCTAAGTCCTTATACCGCGCAAGATAGGCATTACGGGCCTCTTGGGGCAGTTCAGACCAATCAGAAAATGCGTCTCGGGCGGCTGAAAAGGCGGCTTCTACGTCAGCTTTGGTGGCAGCATGCCCCGTCCAAACAGTTTCTTGCGATGCGGGATCTATACTCTGAAAACCAGAACCCTGCCCCTTTACCCAAGTACCATTAATGAAATTACCTTTAGAAGCCGTCATCGTTTTATCCATACTCTTATCGCGTCGCCGCTTTCTAGTTTAAGCGCTTTAAATACATTTTCAGGGAGCACAGCTTCGCCGTAATCCATGCGGATGGGCGAGAATACTGATCTAAACGCGCCTAAATTGTCATTACTTATCAATCCGTTGAGCGGAAACTCACCTGTGCCTTTAACCGCTGTTACACGACGGCTCTCTTTGATCGTTCGGATATCAGAACTCGGCGCAGTAACGGACGGGCCGCCGTCAAAAACATCAATAATACCGTCATAGCGAAAGCCTTCTTTTTCCAAATAGCGCCGCGCACCCACCCCTAATGGATGTGTTTGCCCCATAACGTCTTGCGCCTCTTTAGGAAGAAGCGCTGCATAAATGGGATGCTTGGGCATTAGGTCTGAAATAAATTGAGTATTTAAACTGGCGGATACCTGATCTGCCTCGTTAAAGTCCATTTGAAAGAACTTGCGACCTATCGCCTCCCAGAACGGAGAATATCCAGTATCGTCCACATGTCCGCGGAGTTCAGATATGATTTTTTCACCAAACCGCGACACGTCACTGGCAATCAACATATAACGCGCTTGCGAAATCAGACGCCCTGCGCCCGTCCCCCGTGCACTTTTTTTGACAAACAAAGAACTGACTTCACTGGCACCCGCATACTCGTTCACGAGCATGAGGACTTCCATATCAAAACGCTTCTTTGTGACGGCAGATTGTTGGGCTAGCTTTAAAATTCGGAAGTTAAAGAATGGATCGGCAACACCAATCTGTGCTTTCACAGCACTCATGCCTAAAATTTCGCCGCTCTCTGTATCCTCTAACATTAAGAGATAAACACTATCAGACGTAGAGGGGCCGGTGCTTTTAAAAGTTTTAACTGATTTCTCTAGGCGCTCCCGCAACGCATCTTCACCCACAGCCAAAGACGTAAACCCAGGCCCCGCAAGGCGCGCAAGCTCGAACAAATCTTTATCATCAGATAGTTTTGCAGGACGTGCGACTAACATTCGTGCGCTGACATGTTTAAATCATTGAGCGCCTGTTTTTTAACAGAGTGCGCGTCAAATTCTCCGCTCGCAATCTTTAACAATATTAGAGCTGATAGTTTTGCGCGCTCAACAAGGCTCGAGACTTTCATAAATTCTTGATCCGAATGTATGTGCCCACCGATAACACCGAGCGTATCAACATTTGGACATCCCGATGCCCAGAGATTATTTCCCTCGCACACACCCCCACTTGGCGACCAACAAATTTTATGCCCCAATAGCGCCCCCGCCTGTCGTACCCAATCAAAGATTGTCGCATTTGCAGGCGCCATGGGTTTTGGCGGCCTCGTAAAGCCCCCCGTCATTTCGGCTTGAATCCCGTCGATCGCATTTAAATTTTCTACAAGACTATCAAAGTTTTCAAGTACCCAAGGCACATCGGCCTCTTCTTGAACACGGACATTAAACCGCCCAATGGCAAGTTCAGGCACAATATTTGAGGCCCCACCGCCATCGACTTTGGCTATATTGAATGTGACGCCTTCACGCTTACCGTTTAAATCCTCTAATCCCATAATAAATCCTGCCAACGCAGCAATGGCATTTCTGCCTATGTGATGTTCACGGCCGGCATGGGCCGCCTTGCCTTTGACAATCACAGCAAAGTTTCCGCTGCCCTTACGCGCACCTGCCAGAGACCCATCAGGTAATGCGGGCTCGTAAGTTAAACCCAAATGGGAGACTCGGCCGAGTTCGGCAAGGATTGGTGCAGATCCCGGAGATCCAATTTCTTCGTCTGGGCTTATGAACACTTTATAGCCAATGTTTTTAGCGTTTTCAGAATATTCCAAAACTTGCAAAGCATGAAACATAACCAAAAGGCCCGCTTTCATGTCCGCCGTACCGGGTCCATTGATTGTATCATCATCGATGAAAACAGGCGCTTGGAAATGAAAATCCTTTGGAAAAACAGTATCATAGTGACCTGTTAGAACTAATTGAATGGGCGCTTCGGGCCTCACGCTCACTTGGAGGGACGGCTCGTAATTCACTTGGTTTTTCTCACCCTTTGGCGAAACATATTCGCTTGTGCCCAAGGTGATATCTTCGACTTTTCCAGGCAGTTTAGAAAAAGTTTCTGCAAGCATGGCCCGCATTGCGGCTAGGCCTTCAGTATTGCGGCTGCCTGAGTTTTGACGCGACCATTTTAAAACGGTCTCAACCATTTCATCGTGCTTACTCTCCAAGCTCTCAATCAATTTTTGTTCGCTGGGCAAGACCTTTAATTCAGACTCAAATGACACAGTAAGCTCCGTTAAAACTGACATATGTGTATAGCAGGGTTTGCAGAAAAACTATGCCTCTAACATCAGAAATATCGGAATGAATTCCTAACTATAGTGCGGCGCCTACTGACACGCACCTATTTGGAAGTGCTGATCATTCAACCATCTAGTGTCTTTTGAAATATCGATCCCTAAACTCGCGAGCATTGACACCCCATACCTCAGGATAAACGAAGATCCTACAAAATATAACACTTGCTAATCAGAAGTTCGGATACAAAAAACCCGGCCATGCAAAGCATGGCCGGGTTAAAATCTTAAATATTAGTGGACTGGCTTAGTTAATGCCGCCAACCGTTGAAAGGTTGATAAGAACCTCTGTACGACGGTTTAGTTGCTCTTTAACACCATCACCTGTGTCAACAAACAGTTCGGTTTCGCCTCTGCCTTCTGACGTAATGATTTCACCGCGGATACCTTGGCGAACAAGCTCTTGACGTACATCACTTGCGCGACGCTCAGAAAGAGTTTGGTTGTATGAAGCTGCACCAGACGAATCTGTATGACCAACAACATTGATACCGTTCACGTCACAATACTGACCAATATCAAGGATACGGTTCACTTTTTGACGAGTTTCAGCTGACTGACCTTTATTAAATTCATAATAAACGATCTCTTGACGATACTGCTCACCACAAAGTGATGCGATTGTTTCACCAGAAAGTTCTCCAACAGGTTCAGCTGGGCAGAATGCGCCGTCTGAAACCATAGAACCATCCCAACACTGTACAGCTGGTGCGGGTGCAACAACAACAGGTTCTGCAGGACACTGATTGTACTGGAATACAGTTGAACCATCCCAGCACGTAATGTCAGCCTGTGGAGGCGGAGGCGGTGGTGGTGGCGGTGGAGGCGGTGGTGGAGGCGGTGGCGTTGCACCAAACTTATAACGGAAACCTGTCATAAGAGAGTGATTGCTTACGCCAATGTCAGCTGTTGCCGTTGTTGAAGTCGCTAGGAAATTCTTAACCGATTCTGTTGAGTGACCTGTGTAAGAGTGATCTCCGATACCCGCCGCATAACGGTAGTTTGTATCCCAAGTTAGGTTGTTCGTAATATCGTAACCCAAACCAGCCAAAACTTGATAAGCAAGCGTTGAATCTGTTCCCTTGATACCACACGCGACGTCGCCTTGACATACGCTAGTCCGGAAACCTGGGTGGGATGCGAATGAGCCTTGAGCCCGCATGACACCAAGACCGGCACCAAGATAAGGTTCCCATGCGCCGAAGCCAGGGAAGTCATAAATTGCGTTCAACATTACGTTCGTTGTTGTAAGTTTAGCAACAGAACGATCTTGTGAGCTTAGTTTACCAAGGTCAGTGAATAGTTGCGCTGCGTCGAGTTCAACTCTCCAGTCATTGCCAAGTTCGTAACCAAGTCCAAGGGACCCTGTTGCATTGCCTTCGCTTTGAACATTACCCTGGATATCACCTTTAAGTGTGGTATCCGCGTGAATGCCGTAACCAAGGTTACCGCGTAAGTACCAACCAGAACCATCATTTGCAGATGCGAGCGCCGGCACCATCATAGCGGTTGAAATTGATGCCGCTAAAAGAAGCTTGAGCTTCATAATTCTTCCTCCAAATACCAGCAAAATGCTGGTTTAGTAATTTTTTCACGGTGGTCAGAATTGATTCTTCTGGCCGCATTAATACATAGTTTATATCAGAACTCTGGCGCCTTGACTACAAGTCAAATCCACAACACCGTTATTCTTCAAAGTTTTACATCTGCTGTGACTAATTTACATCACACCATTTGTAAACACCTAAGGCACTATTTCGGTAAAATCTTAATAATCAGAAACAAGGGGAAAATCACACATTCATACATAAAAGTAAGAATGGTGAGCCCGCACGGACTTGAACCGTGGACATCCTCATTAAAAGTGAGGCGCTCTACCAACTGAGCTACGGGCTCCCTTAGGAAGCGCGCGGAAACTATGTCGAGGCACAGATAAGGTCAAGTAAAAACAAACCCATTTATCAGATTATTTTCAATCTTCTGGTGTTACGCTTTTATGCGTCCACCCTGACTTAAATTCTTTGTAAAAAGTCTCAAACTCACCCTCTGAAATCGCCTGTCGCATGCGCTGCATCAGGTTTTGAAAGTATGCAATATTGTGCCAGCTCAGAATCATTGCCCCCAAAAGCTCTTGAGAGCGAATAAGATGGTGCACATACGCTTTCGAATACGCCTGACTCGCCGGACAGTGAATGTTTACATCCAAAGGAGATTCGTCTTCTGAAAACTCCGCGCGCTTGATATTATAAGGGCCTTTATCTGTCCAAACTTGGCCGTGTCGCCCAGATCTTGTGGGAATCACGCAATCAAACATGTCGACACCGCGCGCAACAGCTTCGACAAGGTCTATCGGTTTACCGACACCCATCAAATATCGCGGCCGATCTTCTGGTAGGAATGGAACCGTATAATCTAGGACTCCGCACATCGCCTCATGCCCCTCGCCGACGGCCAAACCGCCAATGGCAAAGCCGCCATATCCACCGGATGTCGTTTCGGCCACACTGGCTTCGGCGCTACGCTGTCTTAACTCAGGAAAAGTTGACCCTTGTACAATGGCAAATAGAGTCTGGTCTTCGCGCGTTCCGAAAGCGTTTAAAGACCGCTGCCCCCACCTTAAGGATAATTCAAGAGAGCTTTGAGCCTCTTCAAATGTGGCAGGGAAATTCGTGCACTCATCCAATTGCATAGAAATATCAGCGCCGAGGAGGTCAGCCTGAATTTCAATAGACCGTTCGGGGGATAACATATGCTTTGACCCATCAATATGGCTTTGAAATGTAACGCCCTCTTCTGTCATTTTTCGAAGCTTAGACAAAGACCAAACCTGAAAACCGCCCGAATCTGTAAGAATCGGCCCTGTCCATCCGCCAAACTTATGGAGACCGCCAAGGCGCTTCACGCGCTCTGCCCCAGGTCGTAACATAAGGTGATATGTATTCCCTAAAATGACGTCGGATCCAGCATCCCGAACTTGGTCCATATACAGACCTTTAACCGTCCCCGCCGTTCCAACAGGCATAAAGGCAGGTGTCCGAATATCACCCCGAGCCGTTTTCAAAACACCCGTACGTGCACGGCCTTCTTTTGCTGAGATTTCAAATTGAAATTTTGCCATAATTACAGACCTGTCTGTTTTGCCCAAAGCAAGCTGGAATCGCCGTAAGAATAAAATCTATATCCTGCCTCAATAGCCTGACGATAGGCCGATTGCATTTCTGGCAGTCCAGATAAGGCCGACACCAACATAAACAAAGTAGACTTCGGAAGATGAAAATTTGTCATCAGGCCGTCGACTATTGAAAATTTATACCCTGGCGTAATAAAAATATCGGTATCCCCCGATAATGTATGCGCGCCATCATTACCAAAGGCGCTTTCCAAGGCCCGCAAAGCTGTCGTTCCGACTGCGATTATCCGCCGTCCCTCGGATTTAGCTTTAAGCAAGGCGTCCGCAGTCTCTGATGAAATATTATACCATTCTTTATGCATAATATGATCTTCGGTTGCTTCGGCCTTTACAGGCAAAAATGTTCCGGCCCCAACATGCAAAGTCAATCGCTGTAGCGCCACACCCTTTGCGCCCAAGCGGTCCAATAAGTCAGGTGTGAAATGCAGCCCCGCCGTCGGCGCCGCAACGGAGCCTTTATTTTCAGCATATACGGTTTGATAGTCCGTATCATCCTGAGCGTCAGGCGCACGTTTTCGCGCTATATAAGGCGGCAAAGGCGGCGAGCCGACAATATCAAAAGCTTCAAATAATTGTGTGCCTGATTTGTCAAATGCAAGGCAGACTTCTCCGCCGTCTTTCTTTGATATGACTTTCGCAGACAAATCATCAGAAAATGTCAGGACATCATTTGCGCGCAAACGTTTTGCAGGTCGCGCAAACGCCTGCCACTTGCCGTCGCCAAGATCAGATAACAGGTTTATATCGAGGGTAACATCACCGCCGCCGCCATGTGCGCGGGCAGGACGGATAGCTTTTAATGCGGCTGGAAAAACACGGGTATCATTTAAAACAAGGACATCGCCCGCGCGTAATAGCTCTGGCAAGTCCGCGACGATGTGATCAGAAAGGCCGTTTTCTTGCACTTGCAAAAGCCTAGCTTGATCGCGCGGATTTGCAGGACGCAGAGCAATTGCGCTTTCTGGTAAGTCGAAATCGAAAAGTTCGGTTTTCACGCACGCCCACCCTTTTCAAAACGGAGCCTTATAAACTCCGTTTTGAGCCCTCTTTAGAACAGAGAGTTGGAGTTTAAGAAATTACGGCTTTAACGATTTTACCCGGATAACGTGGCGGCTCGCCTTTTGGAAGCGCGTCGACAACATCCATACCGCTCTCGACAACACCCCAAACTGTGTATTGGCGATCAAGGAAAGTCGCGTCATCAAGGCAGATAAAGAACTGGCTGCTTGCCGAGTTTGGATTTTGTGAGCGCGCCATAGAACACACACCGCGTACATGTGGCTCGCTTGAAAATTCAGCTTGAATTTGTTTCTTCGCGCCGCCCATACCCGTGCCGTCAGGACAACCGCCTTGTGCCATAAATCCGTCAATGACGCGGTGAAAGGTCAACCCGTCATAAAAGCCTTCGCCAACAAGACGTGTAATTTGCGCGACATGCAAAGGGGCAAGGTCGGCTCTTAGTTTAATAACGACATCGCCAGTCGTACCCGTTTGGGAATCAAGTGTAAGCGTTAGTGTATCAGTCATTTCAGTCTCTTTTGATTGAAGCTATTTTGCCCACGTCCTAATGGATTTATAAGCCGCTTTCTAGTCTTATATCATAGACATATTGCCGTATTGAATGAATTTCAGGGCGCAGACCCTTTTAAAGGCCGAGATTGCAATATTATCATAGTCCACAAGTATGCGCAAAAACCTCATTGCGCACAGAGATTATTTGGCGTTCAGATGCGTAAGAATATCTTTCATGTCTTGCCGCCGCACGACCATTTCCACACCTTCTGCATGCTTGAACGTCACGACGGTCATGTCAGAGAACTTTGATGGTCGGATCTCAACACTCATATCAGCATAGGGAACTTTTAAGGGTTGGTGAAAGAGACGTAGCATTGCGGGTGTTGCGATATAAAGCGCGTCTGCACCGTAAAAAAAATGCCCCGTATTCGTATAATTTGCGGGCACATATTCAAATCGACGAAATGCAAAACTTTGCCCTGTCTGCCATTTGTGCTTAGATATAACTTCAGAACTGCCGTAATTCGCCGCCATTACGGACCAACCGCCAATCTTGGCGATACTAAACATGATAATGAACGGCAGTGGAGCAAAAATCGATGTAGATTGCTCCACAGTAAAAAACTATTTGGTTTTTACGCGGCTCGGAACGGTGATATCGCAAACATCAGGATAGCTTCCATCTGATTTCTTTAATGTCGTCAGATAAGCCTTAAAAGCGTCACTATCTGTTTTCAGAACTTGGACGTTTAATCTGTCAGCTTGCGGGAGATCAGACCCCAACCGTACTTTGTTCATTTTGTCAGGGACAAAGCCTGCATCTTGCCCCGCCGTACCGACTTTGAACTTGGTTAAATGCTCACGTCCCCAAACGGTCGTGCCCCAAATTGAGTATTGCGTATCCAACCAAGGCGATGTTCCGCGCAATAGGAAAAATTGGCTATTGCCGCTATTTTCTTTTTGCGAACGCGCCATTGATGTCACACCTTTACAGTGCAAACCGTGCGCGGCGACTTTACCGTCTTTAGTTAAAATCGCCTGAGACGAGGGCTGCGACGCAATGTGCAAAGATTTATAAAACCCCACACCAATCTGTGGCCCCGTTGTGTTCTTCGCGTTGACAGGTTGAGATCCTGTCATTGTAAAACTCATTTCAGGCCCACGACGAAATGTAAATTCAGGTTCAATATCTGGAAGATCAGAGTCCCCAGTCCCGTCGCCTTTTGGGTCGCCTGTCTGGTTCATAAACCCGTCTATGACGCGGTGAAATGTAATATGGTCATAAAAACGTTGATCGGCCAAAGTTTTGATTTGCGCGACATGCAAAGGTGCAATTTCAGGAAACAGCTCGACGACAAGCGTTCCGTAATCCGTGTCGACATATAGCATGTTCGCAGGATCAAGGTCCCGCCAAGCGCTATCAGGTGCTTGAAAGCTGGGCGCATTTACGGTCACAGTTTTTGTAACCACATCCCCCACTCTTTTGGTATCATATGTTTGTTCAGCCGCACACGCGCCAGCCCAAAGCGAGCCCGTTAACATTAATGTCAGAGACAGACGTTTTATCATGCAAATTTGTCCTTTAATCGCAAATCGACTTCCGGCGTTACAAACTGTGCCACATTCCCGCCTAATCGGGCGATCTCTTTTACAAGGCGCGACGCAATTGTTTGGTATTGCGGGTCTGCCATTAGGAATACAGTTTCTATCGAAGGATTAAGTCGGTCGTTCATTCCAGCCATTTGAAATTCATATTCGAAGTCCGAAACAGCCCTTAGACCTCGGACAATAACGCTTGCGCCCACACTTTCAACAAAATGTATCAGTAGACCTTCAAAAGGCAAAACTTCCACTTCGATGTCTTTGCGTAAATGCGCGATCGCATTTTCGACCATATCAACACGTTCAGCCAGTGTGAATAAAGGGTTTTTATCGCGGTTAATCGCAACCGCAATTACGAGCTTGTCACACAATTTGCTCCCCCGCTCCATAATATCCAAATGACCCAAAGTCATCGGGTCAAAAGTTCCAGGATAGAGTGCAATACGTTTAGTCATAATTGCGTTATAAAGCCGTCACAGATTAAGGCTATAAGAAAATAAAACCATTTCAAATTGCCGCCTTAGGTCACGAGCGTTGTTTTATTATCTTCTCTCGGCTTCAAGGTGACAATTTCTTCGGCTAAAGTTGGATGCACGGCACATGTGCTGTCAAAATCTGCTTTGGTCAGACCCGCTTTTACGCAAATCCCTAAGGCCTGTATGATCTCAGGGCTGTCATCGCCTACGATATGTATCCCGATGACACGCTCTTTCTTACCTTCAGTAATAAGCTTCATGAAACATTTTTGCGGTTTACCCGCTAAGACGTTTTTCATGGGACGGAACTTCGTCGTGTAAACTGTGATTTTATCACCGTAAGCTTTCCGTGCCTGACCTTCATTCATTCCGACCGTTCCAACTGGCGGACGTGTGAAAACAGCACTCGCAATCATATCATGATCAAACGCTGTCGGCGTATCGTCAAACACGGTCTTTACAAATGCCGCCCCCTCGCGGATGGCCACAGGTGTCAAATTCACACGATTTGTAACGTCGCCGACGGCGTAGATATTTTGCTTATTGGTTTTTGAAAATTTATCGACAATGACCGCGCCTACGTCGTCGACTTTTACGCCCGCATTTTCAAGACCCAAAGCCTGTGTATGGGGCTTTCGACCCGTGCCCATAAAGACAAGGTCTGTCCCGATTTTTGACCCATCATCAAAGCTAACAATATACCCGCCGCTTGTTTTCTTAATCTCGGTTGGCGAGATATTATAGCGTGTATCAATTCCGTTATTTTCTTGCAGCTCCCCAACCTCGGATCGCACGTCAGGATCAAATCCGTTAAGCAACCGATCTCCGCGGTAAGCTTGAACCGTTTTCACACCTAAACCCGCATAAATACCTGCAAATTCACACGCAATATAGCCGCCACCAATAATCAATGCACGTTCAGGCAGCGCGTCGAGAAGGAATGCGTCATCTGACATAATTGCGTGCTCAATCCCTTTTACATTTGGCATCCATGGACGACCACCCACAGCAATCAAGATTGTATGCGCCGTGATTTCTTTGCCACTTGTCGAAAGGCGTACCGTATGCGCGTCGACAAACTCTGCGCGTTCTGAGAACAGTGTCGCACCGTTTTTTTCAAGTATAGAGGCGTAGATACCTGATAGCCGATTGACTTCTGTTTGAACAGCATCGCGCAGGACTTTCCAATCAAAACTGACGTCGCCAACAGACCAGCCATACGCTTTTGCGCCCGCAATCGCAGCGCCGTAATCCGCGCCGTAAACAAGATATTTTTTGGGTACACATCCACGCACCACACAGGTTCCGCCCGGCTTGCTTTCTTCTGCGACGCCAACCCGCTTTCCAAGTTGGGCCGCCATACGTGCCGACCTTACACCGCCTGAACCTGCACCAATAACAAAAAGGTCAAAATCATATTTAGCCACGAGACAACTCCATAATTTTTGCGTGATCGTCCTCGCCGACGATGATCATGTCTGCAATATCGACGAATATGCCGTGTTCCATCACCCCAGCGATTTTATTTAACGCCAAAGCTGTCGCCACAGGGTCAGGAATAAGTTCGCATTTACAGTCCAAGATATAATGCCCGCCATCCGTTATCAAAGTCGCAGAATTATCACGCGTTTGACGCAAAACTGTTTGGCCATTTTTGCACCCTGTATCTTTGAGCGCGACGTAAATTTGTTCTGCGGTTAGCGCCATACCAAACGGGTCAACTTCGATCGGCAAGGGAAAGGCGCCTAGATTCTCGACAAGCTTAGAGCCGTCAATAATCACAGCCATGCGGTCAGAGGCTTGCGCGATGATTTTCTCGCGGAGCAAACACGCGCCGCCGCCTTTTATAAGGTTAAACAACGGATCAACTTCATCCGCACCGTCAATCGTCAGGTCAATTTTTTTGACAAAATCAAGAGAGACTAATGGCACTTTATTTTCGCGCGCACAATTTGCCGTGTTCTTCGACGTTGGCACGCCCGCGACTTTCAGGCCGCCTGCAATCCGTTCGCCCAAGCGTTCGATAAAAATCTCAGCTGTTGAGCCAGATCCCAAACCAAGGGTCATTCCGTCTTCAACAAGGTCTAGCGCGGCCATAGCTGCGTTTTCTTTTTTTTGTGACATATATTCTTTCAAGTGCCGTTATGGCACATTAAATTTATTTCTTTTTACGGGCCTCTTGGACTTTGCGAAATCGTTTACCCCATCCCTCTTTTTCTGTTTGAAGAGACCGAGTCAGGGCCAAAGCATTATCCGCTACGTCTTTGGTAATCACACTACCAGACCCCAGATAGGCCCCCGCCCCAATTCGTACTGGCGCGACAAGCGAAGAGTTTGATCCCACAAAGGCGCCGTCTCCAATAACCGTCTTGTGCTTGTTATAACCGTCATAATTACATGTGATTGTTCCCGCGCCGATATTGGCTTTTTCGCCGATTTCAGAATCACCCACATATGAAAGATGGTTTATTTTACTTCCCTTGCCGACAATCGCTTTTTTTGTTTCTACAAAATTCCCGACCTTCGTATTGTCCGCCAATTCAGTTCCGGGACGTAGGCGCGCAAACGGGCCAATTTGGGCGTGCTCACCGATTGAAGTTCCCTCCAAATGACAGAACGGATGAATGACAGCATGTTTGCCAATGGTAACATTTGGGCCAAACACAACATTCGCGCCGACCTCCGCGTCTTGCGCAATGTCCGTATCATACGAAAAAATAACCGTGTTTGGATCACGAAGTGTAACACCCTTCTCTAACATTTCGCGGCGCATTCGGACTTGAAACGCCTGTTCGGCCTCCGCCAAATCTACGCGAGAATTTACACCTAAAACTTCGCTCTCATCTGCGGATACAGCGACAGCGCGCTTTCCGTCTTTGCGTAATATTTCTACGATATCTGTGAGATAGTATTCACCCTTTGCATTTTCATTTGTGACACGGCTAAGCGCTGAAAACATGTCCGCTGTGGACGCCGCCATAACGCCGCTATTGCAAAGTGTGATTTCAAGCTGCGCGGGCGTCGCTTCTTTCGCCTCAACAATGGCGGTCAAAGCGCCGTCTTCCGTGACAAGACGTCCGTAAGCACCTGGGTCTTTTGCCTCAAACCCTAAGACAGCAACGTGATGACCATTCTCAAGACCGCTAAAAACGTCTGATAAAGTCTCGGAACGAATTAGCGGTGTATCAGCGTATAAAACGGCTAAATGCCCGTCAAAATCCGATAACGCTTCTCTGGCGCATAAAACCGCGTGTGCAGTACCCTCTTGAGGTTCTTGAATGGCAATGTCCAACCCCAGACTTTCAGCTTCTGCACGAACATCCTTATTGGCTTCACCCACAACACATACGATTTTGTCAACACCTGCACTGCGCGCCAGATCTGTGACCCACGCCAACATTGATCGACCGCCTACATGGTGTAGGACTTTGGAACGCGTAGACTTCATACGCGTGCTTTTTCCTGCTGCCAAAATCACAGCCGCACGTTTTTGTGTCATAATATTTTCTCCACAAAACACCTTAAGACACATTTTACATTGAGCCGACTCAAATAAATGTGCGATAGGCTTACTCTATAACGGATTGCAGCCAAAAGCGCACGACCCGATTTAGGATATTAAATGACCTTTCGTCTAAAAACACCCCTGTCGCTTTGCTTTGATTTAGACGGAACCCTCATTGATACTGCGCCAGATTTAATCAGGGTTCTAAATACGGTTATCGCCCAAGACGGGCTTTCTGAAACAAATTTTAAAGCCGCGCGCCTCGATGTTGGATACGGGTCTCGGAAACTCATCACAGAGGCATTCAAACGCGCTGACCAACCTATTGCAACCGACCGCATAGACAGCCTGCAAAAAGACTTTTTAAGACTTTACGCAGAAGATATTGCCCGACTTAGCCGACCGTTCCCCGGTGTCATTGACGGCCTGAAGTCACTTAAGACACAAGGCGCATACATATCCGTATGCACAAACAAACCCGGACATCTCGCACGGTCATTGATCAAAACTTTAAATATGGAAAAACTTTTCATCAGGGTCGTTGGCTATGATGACGTACCGCATAAAAAACCAAATCCCGCACATATATTCCGAACGGTCGGACATCGTCACGCACACCCTATTGTAATGATTGGGGATAGCTTGCCCGATATTCTCGCGGCAAAAAATGCGAAAGTGCCCTCAATCGCTGTAAGCTATGGGTATTCAACAATACCCGCTAAAAAATTGGGGGCCGACGCGGTCATTCGGAATTTCCGAGACTTGCCGTCGGCCCTTGATTGTGTACTCAAGACAGCGCCATAGACGCTGGTTACGCGAAATTCTCAGAATTTCGGGTTGGAACACCATTTACCAAATTTGACCGAACATCAGTTCTGGCCGAACGCATTGAAGCTAAAAAGCCACCCTGCACTAAATTTACGCGAACGTCATGACCGCGATCTGCCCAATAGGCTTCGATCTGATCCTTCAAGCGCTCAGCGCCCTCACGTGTACAAAAATCACCTTTCATTTTAAACCTCTTAATTTGCGAGCTCCAGTCCTATGGAACTCCGCAGTGAACGATTCCGCCCTGAACACAAAATACGAAAATAAGCGCTCGACACAAGAAAAATATTTGTTTTTCTTATAAAAAATTTGTAATGTTCCACAATCTAATCCTTCAGGTTTCGTTCAGAACAAAGTAATTATATGGATTTTTCGCCGTATTTTAGCCGTATTTCGCACTATTCGTCTAAATTGTGTAAAATAATTATATATTTCCCCCTCGACAAAATATTTGTTTAACTTATATTCATCTAATGCAAAGCTCACTAAACAGTCGAATTAAAGAAAAACGCATTGAATGTAATTTATCGCAGAGCGATTTTGCGATTGCAGTCGGCGTAAGTCAGCCCACAGTCGCCAATTGGGAGAATGGAAGTCATACTCCAAGACCTCTTGCACTCATTGAAATCAGCCGCGTTCTTAAAGTAGAGCAAGCGTGGCTCCTATCTGGCACAACAAGTATAGAAATGAGTCCCGCGACCCCTTATCTGGACACGCCCACGCGACACATACCTATATATAACTGGCCATCGGACCTCTCGACTATTTCGCCCGAAAATAGAATTGGCTACATTCCGCTTGCGACAGGAAAAACAGGGCTTGTTGCCTTTCAAGAAAAAGACCCAAAGACAGGAGTCAGCACCTTATCGATTTTGGATTTCTCTAAAAACCATGTCTCAAACACGCGCGCAGGACTGATACAAAAAAACGGGCAGTTAAAGCTCGTTCAAAACATGAAGAAAGTGCTTAAAGAAAATCGAATGGCGCGATTACACGCAACCTTCATATTGTATCCCGAAAGCACAATCGGAAACCAGCCGCCCTTTAATGATGCATAAGGGTTATACCTAACCCGCAGGATCACTCATGGCTTCTAGGTTTGCGTCGGCTTTTCGAATAGCCGCCTCTAATCGCTCTTCAGCAGATTGCAGGTTTTTCTTAGGGTCTTGATAAAAGGCCGTTAGTTTCATGATCTGTAAAAATGCATTATTAAGAAAACGTCCCCAGAATTTCATCGGACGGTCAAAATCAAACAAGAGAATAACACGCTCTTCATCCGTATCATTCCAAACTTCATGCTCATAGGTATCATCAAAGACAAAAATCTCGCCTTCTTTCCATGCCGTAATCGTATCATCTACGCGGATACGACATTTTTCGCGGTCTTTTGGAATGATCAATCCAATATGCGAACGGAGGATCCCCTTTGTGACGCCTTTATGGGCAGGGATATGATAGCCGGGCGCAAGTATAGAAAACATTGCCGTTTGCAGATTTGGCACGGTCTCCAGAATTTTAGAGGTTTCAGGTGCAAGCTTCGCATTCGTTTCAAGCTTTTGACCAAACCCAAACAAAACAAATGTCTTCCAGTTCTGCTCTGTCGCGAGACGGTATTGATCAGGTGAGATTTCCTGAAAACCCGGAATGTCGTCGCGATATTTTAGTACATCGTGCGCCTCCCTTTGGATCGTTTCCCAGTTCTTCGTAAAAGCAGAGAGAAACGGGAAATAATCATTATCGATCTTTGGGGTATCGGGAACTTTGGACTGTCCCGATTGAAACTTTGCGATCTTGCGAACGAGTTTTTTACCTGTCTTTTTAACAAAGGCCCGTCTGGGGTTTGTTAGATTTTTGGGTTTCTCAACTGTCGACGCCATTTTGCCTACCTCTTTGCACATCTCAAAGGATATACAGACCTATTTTATTGCGCACGGCTTATTAGATTTGTCGCGCAACGTCCAATATAATCGCGCGAGACTTTAGTTCGATGTTGCCGTTAGCTCCAGTCGACAATTTGAATATCATTCTCTTGCGCGTATTTTGTAAGCTTTTTATCAGGGTGAACGGCGACGCCGACATCCGCAAACAGTAAGATTTCAAGATCAGAATAACTGTCCGTATACATTGTCGTAACACCAATATTTTCCGTGAGTATAGGATGCGCCGCGTAAAGCGCGTTCATGCGCACGACTTTTTCAGGCCCGTAACAATTTGGAGATGAAAACTCTGGGATAAGCTTATCATCCGCGTCCCATCCCATATCCGTCGCAATCCAATAGACAACATCCAAACGCTCGGCAATCGCCGCAACAATGGCATCCGCCGCAGCACTTGCGATAATAATGATATCGCCCTTGGCCTTATGGGTCTTTAACGCCTCTATTGCCCCAGGTCTAAGACCTGATTGAACTTCCGCCTCTGCGAACTGTTCTGCTCTTTCTGTAATTTCAGACCGGCTCATGCCCGCCATGCCTTTTCGAATCATAGCTTGCTTAACGGTCACCCGCTCAGCTTTGTCGCGCTTATATTTTAATTGCGCCAGACCTGCCGCAAGCAGTGTTGGCCCCCAGATTAAAGGTCGCGATTTCACACAAGAAACAACAAACCTGCCCCAAGTTCCCTTTTGCGTCAGCGTATAATCCAAATCGAAAATAGCTATATTTCGAGGGGGCGCGGTATCTGATTGCGTCGTCAACTTAGGCACTTTCAATCGGTTTCGGTTCAGACTGAACGCGGTCTTTTAATATACGTTCAACCAAAACTTTATCAGAAGGTTTATCCACATCTATTGCGGCCTCGGCAATCGGTATCAATATGGGCTTTGCCAATACGCCCATACGTTTGGAAGCGTAATTAAAGGCACTGTCCAAAGTGAGACGCCCCAAAATATAATCAAATAAAATTCGTATTCCAAAATGACTCGCAAGCTTCATCGGACGTTTGCGATCTTTTTGCGCACGCTCCCAAAACCGTATGGCAGCCAAACTGTCTGCATTTGCAAAATAGAACAAATTACAACCCGAAACAGATCGGTCAGAAAATTTCAAATATGTGCGCTTCACGTCGGGATAAGCAGGTTGAATTATGGTTTTTTCTGCGAGGCCAACACAAAAGTCTGCGCCGCTCTTACGGGCCTGACTTATAAAATGTGTCAACATTTCAGGCGTCAAAAGCGGATGATCGGCCGTAGTCATAATTGCAGGGAAAGCAATGCCTGCCTCAAACGCGCTCAGGGCACTGCCCGCGGGTCCTGGGGCTTCGGGGCTTTGCACCAGAACATGACTATGGGTCGCGGGATATCCGCTAATAAAGTAAGGCGTTTTTAAAGGCGTGTTCTGCAAAGCCGCTAAAACATAGTCCAACATTGGACGGCCATTCAACGGAATGACAGCCTTACGCTCTATCCCCGCCTCCGAGCAAAGCGGATCGACAACCCCTGCCCTTTGACCCGCAAGGATTAATACAGAAACGTCTTCCACTAAATATCTTTCACATACATACGGTACGTTTTATAAGGCACAGCAGAGGCTTGTTCACAAATTTTACGCATGCTTTTATTTGTCTCCAACACCCAAGACAGCTCACAATGTGTGTAACCGCGTTTACGTCCCGTTTCAAAAACGTCTTCGCAGAGGCTCGCAATAACCGCCAATCCTGCGCGCTGGCTTTGATATTTCTTTTTAATCCCCATAAGCGGAATACGGGCCGTTTTAACGCCCGTTATTTTCAGACGCTTTATGAGTTTTGCCCAACCAAATGGAAATAGCTTACCGTCCAAATCCCGAATAGCCTCGTTCAAATTGGGTATCATCCAAATAAAGGCGGCAGGCTCGCCGTCTATAAGACCAACACGAAACCCGTCGGCATGGATAAGCGGCTTCATCTCAGCGGCCATATGGTTGATTTGCTCTGGCGTAAACGGAATATATCCCCAGTTTTCTGACCACGCATCATTGAAAATATCCATAGCCATATCGACTTCTTCTCGAAAGCGCGACATGTCCATAGACCGAAAAGTAATTGACGGATTGGTCTTTGCATATTTGACCATAGCCTGCGTCATTTTCGGGCGGGGATATCCCGCATGCAAATCCGCATCGAAGGCCAGCAAGTCAATCGCCTTTTCCAAACCAAAATCATCAAACATTTTTGGATAATCGGGTCGTCCATACGGCATCATTAAAACGGGCGGCGTATCAAATCCGTCAATCAATAATCCGCTTTCCTCATTTGTGGAATGGCTGGCAGGGCCGATCATCTTCACAGCGCCTTTTGACTTTAAAAAACTCATTGCCGCAGCTAACAGAGCCTGCCCTGTTTCGGAATTTTCTTCGCAATCAAAATAACCAAAATGGCCTGCATCGTCATTATACAAAGCGCGGTGATCGGGATTTATAAACGCCGCAATCCGCCCCACTACATCCTCGCCGCGCTTTGCGATAAAGAGCTGGCGGTCAAGTCCTGCCGCAATAGGGTTTTTCTTTTGTGAGAGCTGTTCTTTCCGCTCAAACCGTAAGGGTGGCCGCCAGTTCGCTTGCCCCTGATAAAGGCTATACGGGACATCTAAAAACGCTTTAACCTGCGCTTTAGAGTTTGCTTCCAATATCTCTATCAAAGATGATGACATATATCCTCAACCGCGAACCTCAATTGTCCGTGTAACGATAGCGGCTTTTACCACTGCGTGACTGTTCTTAGCTTTCTGAAATCGAAGGTCAACTCTATTGATAGAGATTGGACGGTGCTATTGCCGATATGCTGATTAAAATGAATGAGATAGTTTGCTTTAAACAGGTCACCGCTTTAAACCCTATACAGCGTGATGAAATTGTAGCGAGCATTCAGTGCAATCATGATCAAAGAATAGACAATCGTGCAGTCAGGACCCTATGGGACGTCTCAATCAATATATTCTAAAGCGCGCACTGATTAGCATTGGCGGATTGATTGTCCTTGCGATCATCGTTCTCTTACTTGAACGTTTATTGCGGATTTTTGAGCTCGTTTCAAACTCGACCAACCCTGCGGGCTATACAACGTCAATGGTCATCAACCTCTTTCCATATTATCTTGGCATGGCCGTACCCATGGCCTTTTTATTAGGTACGATTTTGACCATGGACCGCCTCAGTAAATCGAGTGAATTAACCGCCGCGCTGGGTGCGGGCGTATCGCTTGCTCAAATGACGAAACCTTTCGTTTTGATTGCTATCATTTTGTCGGGCATGACCCTCTTTATCGAAGGCTATATGCAACCCATAGGTCGATATAATTACCGTCAAGTTGTGCATGTCGTGAAACAACAATCTTTTGCCGCGGCTCTGCGCGAAGGTACATTTACAACGGTTGGCAATACAACTTTTTTTGCAGGTACCGGCGAATCCAGTGGCGGCATTGGCCCGATCTTTATCTACGAGCAATTGGTTGATGAGGGCGCGCTCAAAGGTGTGCGTTTAACTACGGCTAAAGAAGGCAAGCTGATTGTTCGCGAATCTACAAAAGAACCCGTCTTGCAACTCGCTAAAGGGCAAACATATCAAATCTTAGAAAGCCGCCAATTAAACGGCGACCTCGGATTTGAGAGCAGCGCGATGACGGGAACCTCGTCTGACGAAATATTTAGGGCGCGCGGCGATGATGAACGCGAATTGACCTCGGTAGAATTATTCAAAAACCGGAGTGGAAACGTCTATGACACTCTTCCCGTAGAGGCCAATAATGCAGCGCTTCATCTCAGGCTATCGCGCTCAGTTTTACTTTTAATACTCCCGTTTATCGGCGTGCCATTTGGTATAAATTATGGGCGTAATCCGTCTTCTGCGGGCCTGATCATTGGCATTGTTATGCTTGTCTCTTTACAAAAAGCATTGGAATTTGGACAAAGCCTCGGCGCAAAAGGCATTATTCCGCCTTGGGCTGGAATATGGCCTATCGTTACCATCCTCGCAGCTTTTGCATTTTTAATTTACCGCAAAAGCGCATTTAAAATGGGACAACCCCCGCTCTCATCACTCTCATTTTTTGTTGGAAACTTTCTAAATGATACGCGCAGAACATTAGGCGAAGTCTGGAAACGAGACCGCACAAATGTTTAGATTTGCAACTTATCTTTCCAAGAGCTTCTTGCTGATCTGGTTGACCGTTATTTTCGGCTTTCTGATCCTAATTGGACTGCTTGATTCGCTTGCGAATGGCAGTGATATTTTGACAAGCGAAGGTGGGTTTTCTGAAACATTCCGATATATGATGTACCGAGCCCCTGTAATTTTTGATAGAGTCTTTATGTTCTCTATAATGGTTGCAATCCTTTTGACCTTTGTACGCCTGATACGTCAAAACGAACTGGTTGCACTGCTAGGCTTTGGGATTTCCGCAACAAAACAAGTCGCCCTATTGACCCCTGTCGTCATCGGCGTGGCACTCTTGTCAATTGTGACTATAGACACGTTTATGCCCCCCTCTGTGCGGGCGTTACAAGCGTGGGGCGTTGGCGAGTACAAAACAAAAAACGTAACCGAACAAAACCCACTTTGGTTAGAGGACACATTGCAAATCGTCCGTGCAGCCGAACGCGACACAATGAACAGCCTTGGGAAATTACAATTTTTTGCCAGAGATGATAACGGCGCTGTAACGACGGTCACATGGGCAGACAGCGCAGTTTACGACGGAGAAATGTGGTATCTGTCTGGCGTCCAAACCCTACCGATTGAAGGCGCAGACGGAGAGCCCAGACTTGCATTTAAGGTTTCTAGTGCCAAAACTTGGAAGACGTCTCAGACACCGGCTTCAATCGCTCGCCTTGCCGCGGAACCCCGCGACCTGTCTCTTTCAGATATGAAAACATTTCGTCAAAAAGGAAATTCAGGCAGTAAGCCCAGCTTTGCGTATAGCTTTTGGCATATGCATCGCCTGACACGACCAATCGCTGCATTTGTGCTCTTACTCTGCGCGGTCCCTCTTATGCAAAAAACTGGTCGAGAAGCGACAGGCGACACGCCTTTAATCATAGGTATATCAATCGGATTTATTTATCTCATAATTGACGGCGCCATGTCGACATTTGCGGCCTCTGGGGGCATTGCTGTGGGGTGGGCCATAACGCTTCCGCTCTTTGTGTTTGGCCTTGTAGGCGCGTATATATGCGTGCTTACAGAAAGCATGACATAGGCGCGTCATGAAACAGGTCTTTATAGTCAATCCTCTGAGCGAAACTGTCGCGAAAAAAGGCTCTGTCCTGAAATCAATTGCGCAAGCGGATACTACGACTATTCCGCAGTCAGACATCTCTTATTTTGAAGTAGATTTCTCAGGCTCAATTGATACCACGATTGCACAAGCCGCCAATGGCGGCGCGGAGCATATATTTATTGAAGGCGGCGACGGCACGACCCAAGGTATTTTAACCGCGTTTTTTAGACATAAATCTAAGTTTAAGACATTCCCAAAATTCACGCTGCTTCGCGGCGGCATGACCAATCAAGTTTCAAAAACGATCGGACTTAAAAACCGACAGCCCAGTAAAATTCAAAACACAATGCAGTTCATTGGGACAAAAACGCACCATATTCCTATGCTGAAAATTCGCTCGGATGGGCACCCAGACTATTTCGGCTTTCTATTTTCAACGGGCGCCGTACCCATGATTACCGATTATACCAAACGCGAAGTCCACAAAAAAGGTATTGGTGGCTCGAGTGCCGTTGCGGCGGGTATTCTCAAAGGTGTGTCGGGGCGCGCGGATGATGTCATGAGCAAAACAGCCCTCACACTAAATATTTCTGGCCCGACGCAGTGCTCTATTTCTGAAAATCACCTCGGCACGCTTGTAACAACCTTGCCTAGCTTGATTATGGGTCTTGATCCGTTCTGGGGCACAGAAGACGCCCCGCTGAGGTTAACCGTTGCGGGTGAGCATACGCGTAAGCTTTATAAACATGTGCCCGCCATATGGTTGGGTCGTAAGCACGTCTCGCGCGAAATGGACGGATTGCAAAGCTATAATGCCGACTGTTTGAGCTACAGCTATAATGGGCCGATCGTTCTTGACGGCGAACCCGTTGATTTTAACGGTCAGGATTTTGAAATTTCGGCCACTGAACCCATTCAATTTGTATATTAGTATGACCGACTTAATCCTCGATATTCTTACTCATGAGAACCTGCCTCCAAACCCGCGCGTGACAGACGTCTGCCGCGCAATATCAGAGCGTCATCCAGGGCGCGTCCAAGCCTTTTTATATTACGGCTCGTCCCTGCGCGACATGGATAATCCAGAGAAAATGCTCGACTTTTATGTCCTCGTCGACAGTTACCGAAAAACACATAAGAGCCCGATACGCGCGGCGCTAAACGCGCTTATCCCGCCTGCTGTTTATTATTACGAAATGATGGACGCAGACGGTGTTTTAAGTACGTGCAAATATTCGATCTTGTCTCTCAGTGCCTTTGAAAAAAAATGTACGCAATCCGCTTTGCTCTCGCAAATTTGGGGACGGTTTTCTCAACCCTCGGCGCTTCTCTTTCCCGTTAACGAAGATGTTGAAAACAGGATAATGAGCGCCAGAATAGAGGCCGTGAAACATATGGCCTCAGTCACCGTACCTTTGATAAACACACCCGTGACCTCAACCCAGTTCTGGGCCAAAGGCTACCGCGAGAGTTACCGCACGGAATTACGGCCTGAAGCGTCTGAATCGCGGTCTGAGGAAATTGTAGACCGGTACAAGCTTCGCTATGAAAACTTGCTCACCGCGCTCTACGGAGAACCGAATACTGAAGGCTTATTTAATTTAGATAAGCCATCATCTGCAAACATATCGGCTTGTAAATCACGTTGGTTTTTACGCAGACTATTTGGAAAACCCATGACCGCCATCCGCGTGGTCAATAGCGCTGCAACTTTTGACGGCGGACTGGATTACGTTCTGCGTAAGCTTAAAAACCATTCAGGCGTAACCCTGACCCCAACAGAGGCACAAAGAAAGCACCCCGTATTATGGTCACCCGTATTAGGCTGGAAGCTTTGGCGGAAAGGCGCGTTTAGATAAAACGCAAACTCCGGATCGTTTATTCCGCAGCCTGTAACTTCGTCGCTATATTCATGATCAAATCCCCTTGATTGGCTTTTAATTCTGCAAAAGCCTTTAGGATCTGATTGATATCCTCTTCAGTATGCGCGGCAGACAGACTAATTCTAAGAAGCGAGCTCGACTGGGGCGTGCCAGGAGGAACAGCAAGGTTTACATATATACCGCTTTCCATCAGGTGGTTCCACTCCATTGCCGCCACAGCCTCATTGGCACGGCGTACAGCAATGACGGGGCTCGGCTCTGCACATAAATCGAAATCCATGTCCGAGAGGCCTTTGTGCAATTGCTTAGCACGCGCCATCAAATTATCCCGCAAATGGCCGCCTGTTTTGACCTTCTCAACTGCGGCACGCGCAGACGTAATATTGGCAGGCGTCGCGGACGCTGTGAACATATAAGGCCGCATAACTTTGCGCGTGATCTCAAATTCTTTATGGCGAGACGCACAGAAACCGCCAACAGAAGCAAGTGATTTAGAGAACGTGCTCGAGATAAAATCGACCTTATCCAAAACGCCTTGCGCTTCGGCAATACCGCATCCCGTTGGACCAAAGACGCCGTAAGAGTGCGCCTCGTCAATATAAAGATATCCGCCGTGACGGTGGGTGACGTCGACGAATTCATCAACGGGTGCAATATCGCCAAACATGGAATACATGCCTTCGATCACGACCAAAGCATGACCACCTTCGATTTCGCCGCGACGGGTTAAACGTTTGTCCAAATCTTCTGGCGAGTTATGACGGAAACGAATTGTCGACGCCCCCGTAAGACGCGTCCCATCAATGATACATGCATGCGCATCCGCATCCATAAAGATAACATCTTTATCGCCTGCAAGACCTGCAATGGCAGCAAGATTCGTTTGGTAACCCGTAGTAAAAACAATACAGCTCGGCATGTCCAAATGCTCAGCTAAGGCGCGTTCAAGGTCTTCGTGTTCCGCGTATGTCCCGTTTGCAATACGACTGCCTGTCGTGCCCGTCCCATGATTATCTATCGCATTCTTTGCAGCCGCCATACAATCTGGATCAAATGTCAGACCCAAATAATTATTTGTCCCTGCCAGTATGATTTCGCGATTACCGATACGGCCACGTGTCGCAGAAAGAATATCGTCAAATTTTACACCCAGCGCGTCTTGGCCAAGCTTCATCATTATATCAACGCGGGCTTTTAGAGGTGCATATTTATCAAATAAGGACATAATTACTCTGAGATTAGCTGTTTTACAGCGTTAACAAGTTCGCCAACGGTTTTGATATCGCTGACCATTTCCATAGGAATCGACACATCATAATGGTCTTCAAGAGCCATGACCAAATCAAACACAGCTACGGAATCAACTTCTAAATCCGACACAATACCGCTTTGAAGCGTGATCGGGCGGTTTTCAGGATTATAAGGTTTTAAGAGCTCGCATATTTTTTCAAATATGTCTGATGGGCTGGCCTCGGTCATGTCTTATTCTCTATTTTAATGGCATAGACCTAAAGTCATGCAATGTCTGCTTCAGCGCAAGTTCAAAATCTGTGGACCCCTCCACACACTCAGCGCTCTCGCTCCAGTCCTCATAAAGGAACTCTTTGAGTTTTCCTAGGGTCAAGTGACCTTTGTTAAACAGACGGGATGTCACACTGGTGATCGATGCAACACAATAAAGAACGGCTACAGGTAGTCGCAGAACCCGAACACGCTTACCCGACACATTTTGCGCAGCCTCTGCAAATTCGGGCCATGTTATCCGCTCAATGGTTGCGGGATAAAATGTCTGATCGTCATATGCTCCAAAAATGGCAAATTCTGTTACAGCGCGGACGAGGTCATTAACATAGACCATTGACAGTGTACGCTGTTTCCAATTCTTCCCGCCCGGTACGGGCAAAAGCCCTTTATCTAACAATGCATAGAAGGGCCGTGTCGCAACATCATTCGCCCCGAAAACGGCAGGCGCTCTTATAATAGCAAGCGTATTTGTAAAGACCTCATTGACCTGACGCTCGCCTGCACTTTTTGACCCTGCATAATGTGAAAGGTTTGGCTGCCGCGCCACAATCGACGACATAAGGATAAATCTGCGCACACCTGCGTGCTGAGCCGCGCGCGCTAAGTTCTCTGCGCCCGTCGCATTGACTGTGTAAAAATCTTGTTTTGTTTGGGCTTTAATTAGACCCGCCAAATGCACAACACAATCCGCACCGTTTACAAGTTCGACGTCCGCGTCGCCTAACCCGCCTTCGACCCATTCAAGATTGGGATGCACAATGTCCGTCACGCGAGATTTATTGCGAACTAAAGCACGTACTTTATGGCCTTTATCCAAAAGGGTTTTAAGGGTCATTTGCCCAACAAAACCTGTCGCACCCGTAAGAGCGATTACAAGTGATTTTGGAAAGGTCTTCGCCGCCGACCTCTTCATAAAACTTTATTCAAAACTAAGGCCAAGGGGTCATTTTACTGACTATCGGATTGAACCGATTTTACAACCTTTAGAGGCGCATCTGATTGCAAATCGACGATTGCGCCTTTTAGGTATTTATCTTTCACGCGCGCCCGCGCAAGCTTACCCGATGACGTAATGATCATAGTCCCACGCGGTACTAAGATAAGTTTTACAGGCACACCTACTTCTAGGCGTATGGCTGCGGAGACAGCTTTTTCAATTTCGTCAAGTAAGTCCGTGGCACGTGTACGGCATTCCAATAATAATAAGATTTGTTTTTCATCGCCCATTCCGCCCGCCGCGAACGCACAGGCACGACCACAGCGATGCGGCGCAGCGGCTTGTGCCGCCCATTCAATGTCTTGCGGCCAAATATTGCGTCCATGCCAAAGGATCAAATCTTTGAACCGACCTGTGACGATAATTTGACCTTCGTTCCAATATCCAAGGTCGCCTGTATCCAACCAACCATCGTCAGAAAATGACGCTTGAGTGGCCTGCTCATTTCTAAAATAACCAGGTGATATGCTAGGGCCTTTTATACAAATACGTCCTACACGGCGTTCGCCTAAAACGGCGTCTTCAAAATCGCGGACTTCCATTTCGTGGGCTGGCAAGCAAGGACCGCACGCCACGAATGTACGGCTATGTTCTGGTGATGTGAGCTCTGAAGCGGCGACGGCTTCGCCCGTGCGCTCATACCGATTCATGTCAATAGTATCCATTTTTAACCCCTGCCCCATTGGCGCAAAAGTTGCGGCCAAAGTGGTCTCCGCTAAGCCATAGCTTGGCGTAAAGCTATTTTCGCTAAAGCCCATCGGGCCAAAGAGTTTAGAAAATTCCGTCAAGGGTTCAGGGCGCACCATGTCGCCGCCAATACCTGCACCGCGCCACGTTGAGAGATTTAATTCACGATCTTCGCGCCAGCGACGGACACACAACTCATAGCCAAAAGTTGGACTGAAGGATAATGTTCCGCCATGATCTGAGATCAATTGCAGCCACGTTATTGGACGACGTGTGAAATCTTGCGGGTCAATATAATCGACCGTCATTTGGCTCATCATCGGCGCAATCATAAATCCGATTAAACCCATATCATGATAAAGCGGCAGCCATGATGTACACCTGTCATCATTTGTTATCTTTAAACCGTGCTGGCAAATTGCTTTACAGTTTGCAGAGACAGATTTCTGAGTGCCGATAATACCTTTTGGAGAGCTAGAGCTTCCAGAGGAGTATTGAATATAGCTTAGATCATCTGGGCCATGTGGACGTAACTTATTCCCTTTGGGTAGGTTCGCAACATCTTCAAAAGTCATGACCGGAATTGCCTGATCATTAAGCGCGGCGCTCATGATCGGTTCCATAGAACTTGGCGTAAACATGGCGTGGAAATCGCCAGTTTCAGCCAGACGCTGCAATTGACGCTCATAGGACGTTCTGCCCCCAAGCGTGACAGGCAGAGGCACAGGCGCAGGGATGATACCCGCATATTGGCACGCGTAAAAGAGGACAGCAAATTCCGCCGTTGAGACAGCCGCAATACCGATACGCGCATCTTTTTCAGCAAAGTCTACGAGGCGCATTGCAAGGTCCGTCGCACGTGCGCGAATTTCTGCATATGTCAGAGTGGCCTTAAGGTCACCCTTGCCTGTAAAATAGTTATATCCCGTCCCACTTTTCGCTGCATAATCCAAACCCTCAGTCAGAGTTTTAAATTCCGATAGCACGACCGCTTGCGCTCTTTTGGTCGGTGTGGGTTTAAATTCGTCGGCTTCAAGCATAATAATCCTGTCACAGGCAGATATCCCGTATTCACAATAGACTTATTGAAGATTCAACGAATTTTGTAAACACATGGATAATTTTATCTTCTTTCTTAAACACACCTAATGGCTGACTTAAAGGCCATTAATGTAACATTTAGCCAAATTTAGCCTGCAATTCTCGTAAGCGGCTAGCTGCTATCGATAATTTCGCCGTTGTCCAACCACCTTGGGCTGTCATAGAGCGAATTACAGCATCATAAGCCCGAACAGATTCGGACTCACTCCGCAGCCAAGTTTCAACCGCCGCCTTTATATCTTCAGACGTTTTTGCAGATTTCAAGGCCTTGTTCTTTGTGGCCATCAAACGCGCAAATTCAGATTGAATGATAAAGAAGTCTTCTTCAAATTGCTGAAAAGCCAGAGTCTCCCAATGCGACGAAGCGGGCGCCGTTAAAATCGCAGCCCGTATACGGTCAACTTTCAAGGCGGATCCGACCCTATAAAACATATTGGCCGTTTCTCTGATCGGAAGCTTTGTCGAGTTTGAGAGTTCAATGACATCAAATCCAGAGGCACGCGACCGCAGAAGCGCCACATCTGTAGCGAGGTCACGCGGAATACCCGCTTTCTCAAACCTTTTAATGCGAGTTGAAGCGCGTTTCTGATCATAAGGCGAGAGCAAGTCCAACCAGTCTCGGTTAATAACTGATAAAGCCGAGACGCGTTTCTCTATATTCTTTGATATAGGGGAGACAGATTTACGCCTCACAAGCCACGCCACAACTCGGCGCAGGACACCTGAAATCTCGTCTTGTAAAATGAACTGCGCGTCTGTGCTGACCTTATTATCCAAGTCGGCAATTTCAGACATAAGGCGGTCAACTTGCAACGTCTCGCAGGCAATCAAAAAGGCTTTCGCGATCTCTCCGACGTCTCCGTCAGTGGATTCTGTCAGGCGCATCATAAAGAGCGGACCACACACATCGACAATTTTATTGGTAATCCGAGACGTCATAATCTCGCGGCGCAGCCTGTGTGCCTTCAAGGCTTTCTTGGAAGCGTGTAAGGCTTTTGGAAAATAAGCATACAGAATACGCTCAGAATAAGGGTCATCCGCAATATCAGTTTTCACCAAATCTTCGACTAATAAATTCTTAGTATAAGCCAAGAGGACGGCGATCTCTGGACGTGTCAGATATTGTCCAGACGTCCCGCGGTTTTGCATCGTCATCGTATCTGGTAGACCTTCGACAGCGCGCGATAAGCCGCCGCGTTTTTCAAGTGACACCATCAAACGCTCATAGGCGGCGTGATCTTTTTTTGCGTTAAATCCTGCCAATGATAGCGCGCCCGTTTGGTCATAGTTATGACGCAAAACCAAGTCTGCAACATCATCAGTCATACTGCTGAGCAAGTCTTCGCGGTTCTTAGACTTAACTTCTTTTGATTGGATCGCCGCATCAATCAAGATTTTGATATTCACTTCATTATCGGATGTGTCGACGCCCGCCGCATTATCAATGGCGTCTGTGTTCACACGACCGCCACTTTGCGCGAATTCAATCCGTCCCGCTTGGGTCAAACCAAGGTTTGCGCCCTCGCCGATCACTTTAGCTTTTACCTCCGCGCCGTTAACACGGATAATATCATTGGCCTTGTCTCCGACGTCTGAATTGGCCTGAAGCGCCCCTTTAATATAAGTGCCAATACCGCCAAACCATAAAAGCTCGACTTCGGATTTTAAGAGCGCGTGAATAAGTTCGTCTGGCGTCACTTCGGATTTTTTTAATCCCGTCAACGCTTGGATTTCCTCGCTTAGGGGTATCGACTTTGCTGAGCGCGGGAAAATACCGCCGCCTTTTGATATCAGCGACGTGTTATATTCCTGCCAAGAGGAACGCGCCATATTAAACAGTCGCTGACGTTCTTTGAACGAAGTCGCAGCATTTGGTGTCGGATCAATGAAAATATCTCGGTGATCAAACGCCCCGACAAGCTGAATATGTTCAGAGAGTAACATACCGTTCCCAAAGACATCGCCGGACATATCTCCACACCCAATCACGGTGAAATTTGTTGCCTGAATATCTTTGCCGATTTCGCGGAAATGACGCTTCACGGCCTCCCACGCGCCGCGCGCCGTTATTCCCATAGCTTTGTGATCGTAACCAACAGATCCGCCCGAGGCGAACGCATCGCCAAGCCAGAACCCAAAATCTTTTGAAAGGCCATTTGCGATATCAGAGAACGTCGCCGTACCTTTATCTGCTGCGACCACGAGATACGGATCAGGGTCATCCCAACAGACAACGTTTTCAGGGGCTATAATTTTCGTACCTGAATAATTATCCGTGAGACTGAGGAGGCTTGAGATAAATGTTTTATAGGCAGAAATCCCCGCCGCGATAAATTCATCTCGCGTGCCGTTTACAGGCAATTGTTTGGGGTAAAACCCGCCCTTAGAGCCCACAGGGACAATCACAGAATTCTTAACCTGCTGCGCCTTAACCAGTCCCAAAACTTCGGTTCTGAAATCATCTTGTCGGTCAGACCACCGCAGGCCGCCGCGTGCAACCGGGCCAAAGCGTAAGTGAACCCCTTCAACCAGCGGAGAACTGACAAAGATCTCGCGGTACGGCACAGGTGACGGTAAATCCCCAACTTCACGACTCGCAATTTTCACAGAAACATATGGGAAAGGCGCGCCTTCTTCTGTGATTTGGTAAAAGTTCGTACGCAAAGAGGCACGAATTACGTTCGCCATGCGTCGCAAAACACGGTCATGTGTCAAAGACGAGACGGCATTTAACCCCTCATGTATTTGTTCAAACACTTTATCAACAGCTGTAATTCTGGCTTTTTGGGACTTAAAGCGCTCGGGCTCAAACATGTCTGATTTCAAAGCAATTAAAAGGCGCGTCAGGTCTGTATATTGTGTCAAAGCTTCGATCTGAACGCGATCTGACGCATCCAATCCACTTTGACGGCGATAGCTGGCGATCATGCGTAAAAATGCGATCTCACGCCAATTTACAGATAATGGCAAGATCAATTTGTTAAAAGCATCGTCCTCATTCACACCGCTCCATGTCGCCAAGAACGCGTCTTCAAAAACTTCGCGTAACACAACTTCATCGTCGGGTTTAAAATCCAAATCAATTTCAATATCGTGAATCCAAACATCACTTTCAGAACGTGTTTTAATTTCGTAACCCGTAACTTCGGTGACATTGAGGTTAAAATTCGCAAGCATCGGAATGATACGTGACGGCGCAATACGTCCATTATAGCTATATAATTTTGCACGAAGCGTTTTATCGCTATCTGCAATTTTGTCATAGGCTTTGATAATAACCGGAGTCTCAGCCGATAAACCCTCCATGAGCGCAATATCATGAACCGTCTCTTCAGCCGTAAACTCACTTTGATACGCAGCGCCAAAACTGTCAGCGAACGTATCCACAATATCTATGACTGTGCTGTCCGCGTGTGCTTCTGAGTGGTCAAATGCGATATCTTTTACGCGTTCAAACCACGGAAGTGTAACTTCGGCAATCTCGGCTTCGAGCGCGCGTATATCTGGCATGACGCGGCTAGGATTTGAGTCCATCCCGATAATAAAATGCACACGCGCGAGCGGAGCGTCGCTATATTGTGGATAGAAGGCAGACACACGACCCTGATAGGCTTTTTTCAAATGCGCACCTATGTTCCTGCGAATACGTGTGCTGTAATTTTCTCTTGGGACAAAGACTAATACAGAGACGAACCGACCATATGGATCGTGACGCTCAAAAACGCGTGTACGCGGACGGTCATAGGCTTGGGCGATACCAATACTAATCCTAAACAAGTCTTTCTCTGAAATTTGGAACAGTTCGTCGCGCGGGTAAGTCGATAAGACATTCGCAAGCGCCTTCCCGCTATGAGACGCGGGCAAGTAGTCAGATTTAGCAATCACACGTTCAATTTTTTCGCGAATAAGCGGAATGAACATCGGATCACGGCTGTAGGCACCAGACGTAAACAGTCCCACAAATCGCGTAATTCCGTCCACACCACCCGTGGCGTCGTAATGTTTAACTGTAATAAAATCCATTCTTACAAGGCGGTGGACATTCGAAAAAAGGTTTGATTTCTCGACAGTTACAGGACGACCTTTATCTATAATCGCTTTAGCATTTGCCGCGATCACAGTGGGTTCTGAGGATTGCCGCATCACAAACACTTCGGGGTCGCGGAGCACGCCAAATGCACCTTTCTTCGAAATCGAAGGTTTGGCAAAATCTACATCGCCCGACTTAGTCTTTTGGTCGAACTTATAAGTTCTTGCGCCCAGAAAAACGAAGTTTCCGTCCGCAAGCCAATTTAAAAATGTGACGGCCTCTTGGACATCATCTTCGCTGATAAATTCCGTTACATTCGTCAGTCCGCTGGCGCATTCACGCACATTCGCGACCATTTCAAGAAAGTCAGAATTGACGTCGCGCACATCTTTTAAGGTTTGGGTCAGAGCCGCTTTTATCTCATTGCACCGTTTCTTATTTTGTTTTGGAATAATGACCAAAATCATAGACTCGGATACGGGGTTTCCGTCGTCTACCCATGCCCCTTTTTTATCCCGAAAGCCGCTGACAATGGGATGAAACAATCCCAAAACATCGACACCAAAAGCGGATATTCTACTCGAAACAGAATCGACCAAGAACGCCTTATCGTCAGACACAATTTGTATAATCGTTTGGGAATGAGGCGCTAATGCTTCGGGGGCAGTTTCAACGGTTATAATCACATCCGCAGCACTTCGCGTTTGACCCGTCATCCAAAAATAACGCGCCAGTTTCACATAGTCTTTAAAGCTATATCCCAGATATTCATTTTCTCTCGCATCAGCGTAAAAAGACCGAATAAAACGTTCTGCCCCCGGCTCAAATGTGTTGTTTTTTGTAAAATCCGTCTCGGCCAAGCAGGCTTTCAAAAACTTATTTAGACTAAAACTTATTGCCGATGAATTTTCAGACGGTTGCTTTTTTACCTTAGAGGCTGTTTTGGCTGGTGTGTTCACGTGTGGTTCTCCCCGAAAGACAAGTCTGATCCGAAAATTCGGTCTTGTGCCATTTTGTCGGCAATAATATTGGTCGCTACGCCCTCGTTTTGAGCGCGTTCGAAAATAGTTTTAAGGGTCGATTGCAGCCCGGTAAGCTTTGTTTTAACCCAGTCTTTTTCATATGTCCCCGAAACTTCTGCCGCAATATTGATAATTCCGCCCGCATTAATCACGTAATCTGGGCAGTATAAAATACCTCGCGACTGCAAAGCCTCTCCAAGTTCAGGACTCTTAAGTTGGTTATTGGCAGCACCGCCTATGATTGACGCTTTAATTTCTGGAAGTGTGGATGCGTTAATCGCACCGCCCAGTGCGCAAGGCGAAAATATATCAACTGCGCAGGCATGGATGCGGTCTGTACTCACGGCGTTTGCGTTGAACGCATTCACGGCTTGCGTAACCCTGTCAGCATTAATATCTGCGACCCATAATTGCGCACCTGCCGCATGTAATAATTTACATAAATTATATCCAACATGACCTAAGCCTTGCACAGCAACCTTAACGTCTTTTAAACTAGACCTATTAAGTTTATGAGACACAGCAACTTGCAGACCGCGAAAGACGCCGTCGGCTGTGACAGGCGACGGATCACCAGACGCAGCGGGGCCCTCGTCAAGTCCCGCAGCATAAGGGGTTTCGCTCCGAATAATCTTCATATCATCTGGCGTCATGCCCACATCTTCTGCTGTGATATAAGACCCGCTGAGGAGATTTATACGCGCGCCATAAGCTTTGAATAAATCCGTTCGGTCAAAATTACCACCGGGTTTCATGACCACGCCTTTTCCCCCGCCCAACGGCAAATCCGCCATCGCGTTTTTATAGCTCATAGCCTTAGACAAACGTAAAGCATCTGTAAGCGCGTCCGCGCTCGACGCGTAACTCCAAAACCGCGTGCCACCCGCAGACGGCCCTCTGCGTGTGGAATGCACCGCAATAACCGCTTTCAATCCTATCTGCTTGTCTTCAAAAAAGTGGACGCCCTCATGGCCGTCAAAATCTGCATGCTCAAAAATTGACATAGATATATCCGTTTAAAAAAGAATCTTTTTCCAAACTTACCGACGGGGTGAGGCAATAATAGCTTTAAATAGCAGTCTTAATGCAATTATTTTATTAAATGCATTATAATTGCTACAAACCCCTACCCGATATCGCGACAGACACCCACTCTATATTACGCATCCTAAAACGATAGACCCAAAGCTTTTAACTCGAGAGTGTTTTCAGCGCCTCGCAGCTTAGCCGCAAAGTTCCCAGAGCGAATGTCGCCCCAGTGCCGTCGCCCATACCAATTTTCAAATCCAATAAAGGCGATTTTCCGATACGGTCAAGCAAAGCCCCGTGCGCAGGTTCAGAGGACAAATGCCCTGCAATACAATGCGAAATGGAATTAGGATCAATTTTATGCAAGACGGCCGCCGCCGCGCAGACGACATATCCGTCTAAGACAACGGGAATAGATTGGTGTCGTGCCGCTATGATTGCCCCGACAAGACCCGCAATATCGCGTCCACCAAAACATCGCAAAACATCCAAAGGTGTCTTTAAGTCTTCTCTTTGTGTCCATGCCGCAGTTTCGACAGCCTTAATTCTACGCTCTGCCAATTCGCCTTCGCCGCCTGCCCAATATTCGACACGACCACCGTAAAGCCCACGCGCAATTGCCGCTGCTGCAGTTGCAGACCCAAATCCCGCATTCCCAAGCGCGATAATATCCGCCCCTTCGGCCACGACTTCCATTCCAAATGCAATACTCGCCGCACAGTCGCGCTCTGATAATGAGGCGGTTTCTCTGATATCTTCGCAAGGGTGCTCGACACCCATTTCGTAAACTTTAAAAGCCGCGTTCAAACTGGCCGACATTCCGCGCACGCCTGCGGAGCCTTCTGTAAGGCTTTTAATCCTTAACTTTGCGGCCTTAACGGTGTCCCTGCCTGTAACGTCTTCTGCGACGCCATGCGTTCCAGCAAAAACAGCGACCAAAGGCCTATCAATAGAGGGGACGGGTTTTGACTGCCACGCCCCAAGCCATGTCACAATGTCTTCGGTTATGCCAATGGGGTATTTAGGGCAGGATAAATCCTCAAATTGAGACTGAATATGATCTTGCGCCGCCTTGTCCAAGGGAGGCATTTTTTGGATAAGGTCCAAAATATCATCAAAAGGTCTGGGTTCAGACAAAGTATTCTCCGAAACTAAAATTAGTGCGAATCTACGGCAAGGGGCGACTATAATCGGGTTTTGCGGTTATTCAAACGCTGGCTAAAAAAGGTGCCCTAGCGTGCATATTTACAATTGTGAAACTAAAATTTATTAAAAAATCAATATGTCAAACTCACTGATTCGCGACGCCTTGATTCTAACAGGGTTTTCAATTGCCGCATGTGTTGCTGTCATCAATCGACACGCTATATATGAGTATACGGGTTTGGTACCCTCTGCAGATGGCACAGAAACCACACAAACGCCGCCCTTGCTTAAAAAATTCTCATTTTTATCGCGTAAGAACACACAGCCACAAGAATTAGCCGTTAAGAATATAAATATCCCAAATGGCTCTGTCGTTACAATTTCAAAGAATCCGCGCGATGGTCAGTTCTGGACAGATGCTCGGGTCGATTCAGGTATTGTGCATTTCCTTGTTGATACGGGTGCGTCGTCCGTGGCGCTTACCCTAGAGGACGCGCGGAAAGCTGGAATCAGAGACCGAGAACTGACTTATAACGTGCCGATTTCGACCGCAGGCGGGCGCAATATGGCGGCGTCCATTACAATTGGCACCCTCTCAGTTGGCGGAATTACTCTAAGAAACGTTGACGCGATTGTTGTACCAAAAGGTCTGCACGTCTCGCTTTTGGGCATGACATATTTGGGGCAATTACAAAAAGTCGAAGCCAGCTCTGATACGCTGACACTGCGCTTTTAGAAGATAGCCTTACGCGCCATATTCAGGGCCACCAAAAACAAGCAAATTCCAAAAACCAGTTTCAGTCTTTTCTGGCTTAGACGATGTGCGATTTTTGCACCTATTGGAATAAATACAAAGCCAGAGAGCGCAACGGTTACAAACCCTAAAAGGTTTACATATCCCAGAGAGAAATCTGGACGTCCCGGAACCGACCACCCTGATATAATAAAACCAATCACAGCAGGGATAGCAATGGCAAGACCAAAACCTGAGGCTGTCCCGACCGCTTTATGAATGGGAATGCCGCATATGGACATGAGGGGTACAGTAATCGACCCGCCGCCAATTCCCATTAAAGACGATAAAACCCCTATCAAGGACCCGATTACAGGCCGCGTAGCCCCGCCTGGTACAGTGTCGCGCACGGTCCAATCCGGTCGCCCAAATATAAATTGTAGCGAAATTAAACTCGCAATAACGGCAAATAATATGATTAAGAATTGACCTGACATGCGCGGTGCAATCCAAAGTGCAGCCACAAGGGAGCCCAAGCCAATCCAGACAGCATAACTCTTCAAAGGGTTTTTAGGCCAGAGTAAATCCCACATAACTGCGCCGTGCACATTATGGCTTCGTACAGATCGAAACCCGTTGACAATGATAACGGCCGCGGACGTCGCAACCGCCATATGCATGACAATATTGTCTGAATATCCAAGATATGAAAATGCAAAGAACAGACTCGGTACAATGACGGCCCCGCCGCCAATGCCAAACATACCTGCACTAAATCCTGCAATAGCTCCTACGCCCATCAAGGCAAGAAGCAGGCCGAAAAATTCTGGCGTCATCATTTATGCGGCTTTAGAGTAAGCGGATATTTCGCGGTAAGCGGCGCGAATGACCTCTGATGGACTTAACTTGCTTGCCATTGCCTCGCTGAGGCTACGGCGCCAAAGACGTGCGCCGGGACGACCTGCATATATTCCCATTATATGGCGAATAAGCGCTTTGGTAGAGCGGTCCCCTTCTTGCTTATTCTCAGCGTAAATAATCAAACGCTCAATAATGTCTTCCCGCGTCGCATTGAACATATCGCCGTCATAAAAACGTGCGTCTACATCTGTTAAAATCCAAGGGTCATGATAGGCCGCACGCCCAAACATAATACCGTCTAACGGCTTTGACGCAGTGTCAGCCTCCTCCAAGGTTTTCAAACCACCATTCAACACGATTTCCAAATCAGGGAAATCTGCTTTCATCTGGCGCACAAGCGCGTAATCCAATGGCGGCACATCGCGGTTTTCTTTGGGCGACAACCCTTTCAGCCACGCTTTGCGCGCATGAATAATAAAATGCTCACACCCTGTCTCGGATACAATAGATAGAAATTCTGGCAGAGTTCCCTCTACAATTTGATCGTCCACACCCAATCGACACTTAACCGTAACAGGAACACAGACGGCGTCTTGCATAGCCGTGAAACACGCCGCAACCAATTCTGGCTCTTGCATCAGGCACGCGCCAAAACGCCCTGCCTGTACTCTGTCAGACGGACAGCCAATATTTAAATTGATTTCATCATAGCCAAATTCTTCGCCGACTTTGGCTGCTTGTGCGAGTTTTTGGGGGTCACTGCCGCCGATTTGCAGCGCAACAGGGTGCTCTTCTGTATTATACTCTAAGAGATACTCACGGTCCCCGTGAATTACAGCATCCGCGACAACCATTTCCGTATACAGCAAAGCCTGACTGGACAATTGACGGTGGAACCATCGACAATGACGGTCTGTCCAATCCATCATGGGTGCAACACTGACTGTAAACTTCTGATTTTTATGCATTTTTTATAAAACTTCAAACAGTTAAGCAGGATATGCGCGTCTTAAAACTCATTGAAAACCACCCTGATTTTCTCTGATACTACATACCTAATAGTATTTAGAACAAAACTCAAATTAAGTAAGTCCCACCGCTAGATTAGGTGCAAGGCATAGTCTGCGTCAAAACCCTTTTCAAGAAAAGCTTGGTGGTACGAAAATCTCAACGCCATATGGGCGGCAATTTCAGGACGGGGTTAGACGCGCAAAGCGCGCGGGTTCCGTGATGATGAAAACGCTAATCCTGAATTTACAGGTTTTTTACGAATCTCATGTTTTTGTGTAAAAAAACGCCGCATCAGTGCCCATAAATTCAGCTTCATAGTCAGTGTTAAGCTACCCGTCACTTACGACGCATAAATAACTTTTGACGACACCCAAAAATCAGTGTGAGAGGCGATCTTTCTCCACTTTACCAAATAACGCCAATTGTCTTAATTGTAGGAATAATTGACATTTTGGCAAAAGGGTATATATAGCCCATAAGGAGCCTATAATGCAGTTTCGACAAATCTATAACGGAAAGCGGGCCATCGCCCTGCCCCAAGGCACGTTTCAGATTACAGATGCAGAGGCCGAGGCTGGTGCACGTTTTGCCGTTAGGGTCTTTGAGCTATGGGGTTTAAACGACTCGGAGAGCTGTATCCTCTTAGGGGGCCTCGGCACGCGTACCTATGCCCGGTGGAAAAAGGGCCATATTGGCCCAATGGATATGGATAGAAAGATGCGGCTCTCCATTTTGGCGGGCATTCATAAGGGTTTGAAATATCTCTTTACCGAAAAGCAACGTGGCTATGACTGGATCAAAAAACCTAATGCTCATTTCGACGGCGCTCGTCCATTAGATATTCTCTTGAATGGCCGCATGACAGATCTCATGGCTATAAGAGACTATCTCGATGCTATCCGTGGCTAGGCCGCCTCTCAAGACCAAACGCGTGAGATGGGCGAAAGCTTATCGTATCATCTCGTCTATATTTCCGCCTATTGACCTGTTCGAAGATACGTCTGCCCCTGAGGACTGGGAGCTCTTGGCCTCTCTTGAAGCCAAGAGCAATCCGCGCATCGTTGAAGTCATCGGTCAACTGGCACTCGTACCGCCGCAGCGGCGAGTCTCTGGCCCAGGTGCCTCATATGTGATGGCCCCTTTTACACATATCAGTCCCAATTGGACGGGTCGATTTCACGACGGTGTCTACGGCGTTTACTATGCGGCAAACAAGTCCGAGACCGCCCTAGCCGAGACTATGTACCACCGTTCAGCTATATACCGCGCAAGTCAGGAAACGCCTGGATGGTTCTCTCAGTATCGGGAGCTTATCGGAAAAGTAGATCATAGCTTTCACGATATGACCGAACGTGACGACCATGCTGATTGCTTGTCTCATGATGACTATGCGCCGTCTCAAACACTTGCACGCGATTTGCGGCAAAGCGGATCCTCAGGTATTCTTTACCCTAGCGTTCGACATGAAGGCGGCTTGTGTATCGCTGCGTTCTGGCCTGATGTGATTGGAATACCGCTGCAGGGCCGTCATTTTGCCTATCATTTCAACGGCGAGTTTATTGACATGTATAGAGATGAAAAAAGCGGCGAAGTCTTCAAGATAATCTTATAGTCGGGCCTCACCAAGGTCCCCTAACACCCCTCATACGGCCCCAAATATTACCCGCCATTCAGGCGAATATACCATCAAAACTATCAGACCTCTAAGGTCTTTAGCGGTCCAAAGCCCGTGAAAGCGTGTTTGGAATATAGGCATTATCCCAAGGTGTCTTACTTTTTGGCGTCGGCCCTAATCGCATCACAACAATATCACGGCTTGGCAATATATAGACAACTTGGTTTCCATTCCCGTCAAACAGGGAAATATCTTTATCTATATAAGGCTCGCTATGTAGCGTCCCGCCAAAGCCTGATTTATTGTCAGGATTAGCCGCGCCGCGATTTTTATTATAATCCCGACCCAAATAGATCCCCATCCCCGCATGGATATTATCTTTTGTTGGGGTAAGCATATCCGTTACGAAGGCTTTGGATATAAACGGCACGCCGTTCCATTTTCCGTCCTGCAAAATCACAATCCCAAGCTTTAAGAATGTCTCGCTGGTTAATCCAATACAGCACCCCGCATGTGCCAAGCCGCCTTCTCGGTTCATCCAAACCTTACCCCCACTCGCACCTAAGGGCGCGAGGACCTCTTTTGCGACCCACTCCTGATAGGGCATTGATGTGGCACGCTCTATGATAATGGAGATCAATTCACTATTCGCATTCGAATATTCGTACCGACTTCCGGGCGTGTGCACTAATGGGTATTCGTGAATAATCACTTCAATATGACGCGGATGAAGATACGCACGGTTCAAAACATTCTCGACTTTTGGCGCAAACGCTTGCGGGAGTAATCCAGACCGCATTTGTAAAAGGTGCCGAAGTTTTATCTGCTCTTTGTCAGTCCCCTTCCATTCTATGATAAAATCAGAAGCGGATTGATCTAGGCTGTCAATAAAGCCCAACTGCATGGCGCGACCAACGGCTATCGACCCCAGAGGTTTTGCCAGAGACTTTGAGTTTATAAGACTCTCAGGCGTAATATCGCCAAAATAGCTTTCGGAAACAACCTGCCCTTTTTCAAAAAGGATAAAGCTATCTGAGTTATTTTCCTTCGCAAAATTTGTAAGGGTTTTTATCAGGTCTTGATTGAGCGTAGTGGACGTCCCCCGATTAAGTGGAACAGCTTTCAAATCCTGTCCAAACATAATCTCGGTATCGTAATCTGCTGTCGCTTTGCCAGACTGAAACGCTTTGACCATACCGTCAAACCGAGCCGCATATTGCGCTTCTTCAGCCTCCGTAAACGTACCTGTCGTAGGGACGATCACGTTTTTTGTCGTCGGAGCTTTTTGAGGGCCGCCGCATCCCATTAGAAATACCGATAGAGCTAAACCAGACATTAAACGCATGCGCTACTCCCCAAGTTCATTATACTTTTTCACACGGTACGGCACGTAATTTTCTTGATCAATGTCAAGTGTGCCGTCCGCGCGCTGCTTTGCAAGCGACATAGATAGCTCAAGCGAGTCCATACGAACTTCTGTCCAAGAGTCGAGATCAAAGATTTCAGGCGTGTATTTTTCAAGATTGGCTCGGATATCTTTTGGCAAAGCATCATAGCCAGAAATATGCTGTCCATATGCGCGCACCATCGTCCGCCCAGGAGATTGACCGAGTTTCAGGTAAGGCGCCCAGCTAACGAGGTTTTGCATGTGCATTTCAGCATCAACATGCGTTTTGCTATCATCCAACACGTCTTCAATATCTGCGGAGTAAACCAGCATTGAATCCCAAAACGTCATAGCACCGCTAGAATATGGCCCCCACTCTTCTGGGGTGAGAGAATTAGGAAATTTAAACTTTGACAATGTTGGAATGTAAACACGATCACCAATCATTGTAATGTTCATTGGGTTCGGCGCAAAACTCGCAGGGCTGTTTCCCATATCAGGCGCATAAAACCGTGGTACTGGGCCGAGTACAAAGTGTGGCAATGCTAAGGTTTCGCCCGTTAGCGGATTTTCCCACGCATCAATCGGCTCGGCCGTATCAAATTTAGAATAATATGCCACCTCATAGTGTTGGACTTCGAACTCACCATTTTCACCGGGTGCCCATTTTTGGATCACGTAATTGTTCATTGTGAAAAACGGAATAAGGTTCCCATCGCCCGTAAATCCAAAGACATGAAACTTAAGAAAAGCATGCCTGTCTTCTTCAACTGTTGACCCAAAAACTTTGGCAATCAACTTTGTGCGTTTGACAGGATTTTCAAGTCTTAGCGCAAGCTTTCTCTGATATTGATCTAAATCCTCAGCCGTCAGCGCGCCTTTGACTTCAGGAGACGGAGAACACGCCGAAAGCACACCAAACACATTTATAAAAACGACCGATTTGAGTGTTCGTGAAATCATTTGGAAGTCTTTGTGCATCTGGAATATCCCCTCTTCAAATGCTGTATTCGTACTTAGCTCAAATTTAGCGTACTTAAATTTACTGGGGCAAAATATTGAGCCTTAGGAATGCTCATCAGTCGAACAAATAAGAGGCCACATACTGCGCATATCATACATGCTATTTAATGCGGTGTGAGCTTATGCTTTATTCAAATACAACCAAACTCGGTCTTAATTTATGTCAAAAAAAGAAACGACACAGCAGAAGACAGCCTACAAAAAACCTCAAAAACCCGCACACACATTTTCAAGACGAGAGGCGCTCGGCTCGGCTGTCATAGCGAGCCTAACCCTTGGCTCGGCTTCATGCACGCAATCAAGACCCGAAGCTCAGACATCTACGCCTCGCCCGCGCAATGCACCGCCAATGCCAGAGACGCTCTTAGTCAATCGTGAGCGCGCACATCAAATCATGCTCGCAGAGGGCTTGGACGCCCTTATATGCAGTCGACCTGAAAACATTTATTATCTGACGAATTATGACCCCCAATTGGCCAAAATGGGCATGGAGAATATTGTCTTCGCGGTACTACCATTGGATATGAATGCGCGACCCATATTGGTGGTTGGAGAATATGAGTATTATATTGCTGGCACAGAAGGTTCAACATCAAAACATGCGGATGTCAGATTTTTCACAATGCCCGCAGAGCCTGAAATATTCAAAACTGCAGGGTCATTATCAGAGCAATTAGATGCACCGGGATTCCCAAGCTTTCTACCACAGCAACATAAATTTCATTCTCTAAGTAATTTGGAAGCCTATAAGCGCACTGAAATATACAATCTTAAAACTCAGATGGGCGCGACAAGTCAAACAAGCTTACTCAAAGCCCTGCGTGACATGCCAAAGCGGTTCAAGCGATTTGGCATTGATAATGCGGCTTTGCCTGACCTTATTCGACGCGCAGAAATTGACGCGACATTTGCAAATGGCGACCAGACATTACGGCGTATTCGTCTTCAAAAAAGCCCTGCTGAAATCACGCTCATGCGCTACGCAGCCCGCGCAAATGCTGAAGCAGGCCTTGCTGCCACTAAAATTGTGCGTGACGGCGGGAGCTTTCAAGACCTTCGTCGTGAGTATTATCGGCAATGCGTCGACCGCTTTATGACACCTAGTTTTATGGCCATTGACGGAATTATTCCAGAGAGCGCAAAAGGCAAAATCACAGAAGGTCGTTCTTTCCTGATTGATTGCGTCAGTCACGGTCAACGTTATCACGGCGATTATGGACGGACTGTCTGCGTCGGCGAGCCCACAGCAGAAATAGCCCGCGCAACCGCCGCGATTGCGACTGTGTGGGATGATTTACTGCCGCAATTAAAACCCGGAATGCGCTATAGTGAAATCAGTGCGCTTGGCGAGAAAATATTTAAAAAAACAAACTCTGAGGCGGCTCTGATTTGTGGGCCACATAGTGTCGGTTTACATCATACGGATGAACCCTCAGTAGAAGGCGCAGGCTATTTCATGAAAGATGATTTAGTGCTGCAAGAGAACATGATTATCAGTGTCGACTTGCCAGTTATGGATGTCGGCTTAGGCGGCTCTGCACATTTAGAAGACCTCGTTTTGATTGGTAAAGACGGCGCAGAAATTTTAAACGACGCAGGAGACCGGGTCATTATTATCTAAATCATTTGGGCATAATCGCTTTAATTCGCTCTTGGAAATAGGCCCTCTAACTCTTGGCGATATGATCTAATGTCTCTTGGTATTTTTTAGACGTATCTTTCGCGGCAAGTTCTGCAGCCTCTTGTTCAAAAATCGCATAGATGCGTCCAAGATATTTTGTGCGCCATAATTCACGAGCTTCCAACGCCTCTTGATCTAATTTGAAAGCCTCAATCTCGTCTTGTAAAACGAAACCTTTAGACTCAGACACCCTTTCGGCGAGGTCGAGCCTATCGCGCAATACCGCGACTTCTTGCACGAGCGCCGTGGTCATTGCCATCAGGTGATCTAGACCCTGATTATCATAAATCTTTGGTCGTTTACCCCGAACCGTTTTAGTGACTGCCATGTCTATCTTTCGTATTTTATTTTAAAAAAGCGTGCGAAATTACTTGCGTGCAATCAGGACTTCCCAACCACCGCCCGGTGCATATTCGCCAGCTTCAAATTCGCGTTCCGAAAGCTCTTTCGCAAGATCCTCATCATAGCTTTCATCCGTCATAGCAAATTCCATAATCGCCATTGGGGCCGTATCAAATACAATCGTCTCTTTATCAAAACCCGCATCAATGCTCAGTTGTATTTGGTCAAGGTCGCGCATCGCGCCCCAAAAAGGCTCGTTATTATAATAGGTCTCATTATCGAGAATAAATTGTTGATACGGGTCCATATCCCCAAAGGGCGGCAGATCGGCATGTATCATCATCCCGCCCGGTTTTAGGATTCGGTAGCATTCCTTAAACACATCGCCGATCGCTTTCCCCGATGTTTCGTGCAGCAGAATATGCGACACAACAAGATCAAACGAATTATCTTCGTATTTCATAGCGGACGCGTCTTGTTGAGAGAAATGAGCTTTCAAGCCCATACCTTCAGCCCGAGCATGGGCGTATCGTAAAATGGCTTCGCCGACATCCACGCCGTGCACTTCGGCCTCTGGGAACATTTCCGCGAAAGGCAGTGTCGAATGGCCGACAGTACAGCCCAAATCGACAATTTTTTCTGGCTTAAAATCAGGAAATTTACGCGTGACGTAATTACAAACAGACCGCCCCATATCATCATTAAACGGCCCCATATATCCCATAGCGTAAAGATATACGCCGCGATCATATACAGCGCCTGCTGCGACATCGTTCTTGGCCACAACACCCGCATATCCGCCCGGCATGCAGTGAATATCTAAGGCCGTCACATAATGCGGCGGAACAAAATTCGGGTCGAGGTCAAGCGTGCCGCCGACACTTTTGATCGTATCTACTTTCTCGATTAAATCTGGTAACTGGCGATCAACACTTTCGATCACAGAGCGCCACATCAACTCTTGGCTGATCCGTTGGAGCGAGACATAGCCTTGAAAATAAGGATCATGCTTCATAGCCTCACGGACGGCCCAACGATCTTCGGGCAGTTCACCCTTTTGCTTCGCATAGGCAGGCGCACTTCGGACATCATAAGACAGTTTCAGACCTGGAAGAATGTCACTTTGAATATAGGATTTGAAACTTTTGACAAATTCTTGCCGCGAAAGCTCATCCGCTGTTGCCTCTGGCAAGATAGGATGACTAATTTGCTGAAACGTGTTGAGCGCGCTATCTGACATAAAAACTCCAATTCCAAATTCGAACTAAACTACTTTCTGCAATAATTTCGTGCAGAAGTTGACCTTAAACATCCACCTGTTGACTAATAAGCTCGTAAAAACACTCGGGTCAAAATCTAAGACGTCTAGTGAGGCTCTTCTCCGCCAGACACATTTAAACTCTCGCCCGTAATATAAACCGCCTCATCAGAGCATAAAAACGCAACGGCATTCGCTGTGTCTTCTGGAAGGCCGAGGCGGCGCATCGGTATTTTATCGCGCATCCGCTGAAGGTAATCTTCTTCGCTGAGACCTAATTGTGCGGATGTAAATTTATTCTGCCAATCCCCAAGCCCTGTGGTGACATGGTTTGGACACACATTATTGACGGTGATATTTTCTGGCCCAAGCTCAATAGACGCCGACCGCGCAAGTCCCACCAACCCGTGTTTAGAAGAGCAATAGGCTTGGGCAAATGGAAACCCAGACTTTGCCGCCTGACTTGCGATATTTACAATACGACCCCCAGATTTTTGCGAAATCATGACCTTTGCCGCCGCCTGCATCCCCCAAAAACATCCCGTGAGATTTACGTCAATAACAGCCCGCCAATCCTCCTCTATTACATCTAGGATTGGGCTCATAATATATCCAATGCCCGCATTGTTCACCCATATATCCAGCGAGCCATGCTCTTCAACTGCGTGCGCAGCCAATGCCTGCATGTCCGATTGCACCCTGACATCGGCCACGTAAGTCGTAACATTCACACCAAACTTTCTAAGGCCTGCAGCCACAGCCTCCATCTCACTCGTCGAGCCGATATGTGTGTCCTCTGTAGCCTTATCCCGTGAGCGTCCAATATCGCAAATGACGATATTTGCGCCCTCGTCCGCGAGCTTGATCGCAATAGCTTGCCCCAAGCCTTTGTTACGTCCCGCCCCTGTTATCACAGCTGTTTTGCCCGTAAATTTCTTCATTCTGCGTCTGCCTTTTTATTTGGTAGCTTTATTAGTTCGACGCGCTCGCCGCCTGGGCCAAAACAGATCAGGCTTTCTGCGCCCGTGTAAGGCGCGGCCTCAAGGCTTTGGTGCGGTTCAGAGTTCTTTGTGATCTCAGCTCTAAAGTCTTCAACAGTGAATGAGACCATAAGAATACCCTCACGGATATCATCAGATTTAAGCGATACAGGAATGCCAGAGTTTCGCGGGTATTGATCAATTTCTAGGGCAACCTGCCGCATACCGCCGAGTGTCGTAAGTTTATGTGGCGTATCGAGCGGGAGCCCGTGAACTCTATTTATCGTCTTGTACGGAAACTCTAATTTCTCATTCACCTTCATATCTAATAAGTCTTCGTAAAACGTGATCGAGGCTTGCATATCGGGTGCGCTTAAAATCGCGATGAAAAGATGATCTACATCAGAGCTCGCGATCGGCAGATCGATTTCAGGTAAGCTTCCCCGCACCTGATTTAGAAATAAAATTTCGCCTGCGGGCCCTCTGCATTGCATGGGATAGACACGGTCTGTATGCGGCATAGGTTTTGGCTCTGCGAAGGCTTTGAAATCACCTTGGGCCACGAGCCGTCTGTAAAGTGCCTCTACATCCCGCACACAAATCTCTAGCGCAAACCATCCGCAAGACAGACTTTTGGGGTTTACTGAAACAATCTCAACAAACCTAAGATAGACAGGCGCACCGCTTTCAGGCCCCATAAAAGCTTGACGTGCAGTTTCTAAACTTGGGGCCTTCCAATGCGAGGCTTCTTCTGCGGATAAAGTACTTAAATTCAGGACTTTATATCCGAGCACGTCTTGATAAGCCTTGATGACGTGGTCGAAATTTGCCGTCGCAATTGTCGCCAAAACGGGGCGACGGTCCGCATTTAAGAGGTGGCGTTTATCAAATCCAAAAGTCATGAGTGAGACTAAGTTTTATCCAGCGGGACAGGGTGTTGAAAATCAGGGTATTTACCAAGAAATAACAGCATTAGACTTCCCAAAATAAACAGCCCAGCACTGATAAAGAATACAGTTTGGTAGTCGCCGAACGTGTCGTAAGCATAGCCGAATATGCCCGGCGCAATGGCGGCCCCAATGGCAAAGGCTGCATATAGAAGACTATAGATTTTACTGTAATTTTTTAGCCCGAAATACCGTGAGGCCAGATAAGCAATAATATCAAATTCCGCACCTGCTGCAAATCCGATGAGGATTGTCGCAAAATAAGCCATTGCGACAGACGGGCTGCCTGAGGCGAGGATGAGGCAAGAAATTGCTGGCAAAGACATTAGGAGCGCGGCAACAGCGGGCCCCCAGAAACGATCGAGGAAAAAACCCGTACTTATGCGACCCACAATGACCGAAAGACCGATCACACCAAGGAATGCGGCGGCCTGCGGCGGCGCGTAACCTGCATCTAAAAAGAAAGGAAACAGGTTTTGAATAGACCCGCCAATGCCAAAAGAAATCACCAAAAAGCCAATCGCAATCAGCCAGAAACGATAGTCCTTTATCGCCGCTTCGAAAGACGTCCCCGTCAAGACAGCATTCGCTTTTGTTGAATCCGCTAAACTAGAAATTTTTTCTCGAAATAAAGCAAAGACAATTGGCAGACCTATTAAGGCAGGTATGGCCGCTAATATAAGATAGGCCGTGCGCCATCCGTGATTTTCGATGCCCCAAGACGCGATGCTCGGTGCAATAAATCCTGTTAAGCCCGTCCCCATCAAAGCAAGGCCGAGCGCCAGTCCGCGATTTTTTTCAAACGCCGCATTAATCGCGCGTGTCCAAGTTATTGGCAGCGTACCTGCGCCCGCAACGCCAAAGGCAAATGCGGTCGCGTAATATTGCCAAAGGCTCCCGCTATTGAGGGACATCATACCAAAACACACAGCAAAGAGCGCCATGGATCCGATCGCAATTCTTCGGACTCCGTAGCGATCACAGGCCCATCCCAGAACAGGGAGGATCAATAAAACACCAATCGTTTGAAACAAGAGTGCGGTTTGGGTTTGCGCGCGTGTCCAACTAAATTCCGCTTCCAACGGAATCGCGAACACACCATAAGTGTAAAACGGAAGCGCGGTTAGGCCCGCCATCATCCCAATGAAGGAGGCGAGTATAAGTTTCCAGCCGTCTGAAAACTCACTACTGGTTTTTACCTGTTCGGACATCCGTATCTTCCCCAAATTTACATCAACAACCCTTGAATAAGATTATATTCTTGCACTCGAAATTCTAATCAGAGCTTCCGACCTCAAACCCTTTTTGAAGAGGGCCGCTATTGAAAATCATACAATCATTGAACAAGCCGTCCGTATTGGCTTTGAAAAAATTGCAATTATTCATTGTAAAAGCGTCACCGTCAAAATCCTCAAGGGTCACTTGAAATCTAACTGCAATAGATTGCGTTTCAACATCCACAATACTGACAAAATTGTGAAAATTGATGACCTTAAAATTTGCCATAAAATCTTGCATATGGTCGTGGATTGGCTTGCGACCGTCGTAAACATATTTGGCCGCAGAAAAGTGCATGACGCAGTCTTCTGACAATACGCTACACACTTGTTCTTTGTCGTGATTATTACAGCCGATAAAATACTTATCTATGGCCATTTCAATGAGTTGTTCTCGGGTCAATGCCATTCGTAAATTCCTTTAATCACACACTGTTGAAAATAATTCGCGTATATCGTCCATGCTCTCAATCCGCTCAACGGCGTCTATCAAAACTTGTGAATCCGAGCTGTAGCCGCCGACCTCAAAACACTTGCGTACTTTTTCTTCGCGCGCGGCGCGCTTCATTCGGTTGCCCGGCGATCCGTAAGGTATGTCGCAATGGGTTGTATATGTTTGCCCTGAGTTCAAAGTGATCGTGCAGGATTGCGGCCCTAAGGCATTTGGGTCTGTGATATCGTTCAAGACAATATTAAAACGTTCACCCAGAGCTTTAATCTCGTCGCTCGCAGCATTGTTTTCAGGGAAAAGACGAGGGTCAATATTTCCATTTAAAAGCATCATCGGCCCGACAAATTTCAAGCATAGCCGAGCATATGACGACGTCATTGTCTCAGTCAGGGGACGTCCAACAAGCAACATGATAAGGGGCGGAACGTCGACCTTAATCTCTTTAATTTCGGACACGTCGATATCGTGCTTAGAAAATATTTCTGTAAACATGGTCAGCACAGACTGCGTTGCGCGGCCTGCAGGGAAAGGCTTATGCGCGGTTTCCGTAATCTTCCAAACATTGCCGCCTGCCCCGCCCATGGCCGCAATGTCTTTGTCAATATTGTCTGAGGTTTCAAGCAGGGTGAAGAACCCAAATTTCCCCGTCAATACATCCACTGGCGCTTTTGCGCCTGCGGCCGCAAGGTCAGCAGAGCACACAGCCGCGCGCGCTGAGACGCCGACTTGGGCGGCCAGCATCATTGCGCCTTCCCAATGTGCCTGCATCGTTCCGGAAGCTTGCGAATAGGCCAGACCTAAAACTTCGAGTGTTTGCTCGCGTGAGTACCCGCGAAGTTTCGCAATCCCCATTGCGGCCCCCATCAAACCCGCTACAGCAGGTCGAAAAAATCGAGGCGCGGTTTCCGATGCGCCGCCAAGTGTTACTGCAATTTCTACAGCGACACAAAAGGCCGTCATGAAATCTTTGCCAGATACCGGGTTTTGTTCCGCCTCGGCCATCATGGCCGCCATCGGCACGCAGAGCGCTATGACGACAGAATATTCATGCAACCCATCCCACTCAAGTGCGTGGATATTATACCCGTTTAGGAAAGCCGCTGTTGGCGCTGGAAACCTAATGCCAGGACGTGAAATCACGCGGGACTGATTACCCTCGCCCCATGTCTGGACAGACTTTAACATAATGTCAGAGCCCGCCGAGCACCGCCCTGCAACACCAACCGCCAAAGTGTCCATAATAAATATTTTAAGATATTTTATTGCCTCAGGCGAAAGGTCATCAAAAGTCGTGCTGCGCACAAAATCTACGACAGCAAGGCTTGTCTCAACAGTTCGGGTGCGCGCGCCAAGTTCGTCTGGAGTTTTAGTCGCATTGCTTGGCATTGTAGACCTTAATTCTTCTTGAGGAAATCAACGATTTCCTCGGTCGATTTGTTATCACCTGCGAGCGCATCTACCTCTTGGCGGAGGGATCGAAGCAGGCGCGAGATATATTCGGAGTGTTTGATTTGTCGTTCCGCGCCGACCTCTTGGGACGGCGTGAAATCTTCTATATCGTCTCTGGATAGAACACCCTTTGTCTCAAGCAATCGCTCGAGCGTGTCTGATCTCTCGCGGGAAACGGCCAATTCTTCTGCAAGCACCATAATCATAGACAACAAATGATCTGACGACGTGGCATCAAGATATTTCGGGCGCTTCCCCTTTGCTTTTTGGATAGCAAGGCTTTGAATTTCTATCGGCGTCAGCATGATTACGTCTTCTTTGCCACATAAGCATGCCAAGCAGGCGCACGGCCGTGCTCTTCATTTTCAAGATTTGCGCCGCTCGCCTTTAGCGAGGCATGGGAAATATCTTTATCAGAAAACCCGACCTCATTCAGCAAATTGACCAAATCTATTTCATGCATGGCCGACCAGAACGGTTCATTATTATTGTAACAATCCCAATCCCGAATAAATTGCTCATAGACGGGCATCTGGTCAGTGTATTGAGGCTGTTCTAAATGAAGCATCACACCGCCTTTTGATAAGACGCGGTACGCCTCGCGGATAATTTTCGGGAGCGAACGGCTCGACAACTCATGTAAAAAGATAGACGTCATGACAAAGTCAAAATAACCGTCTTCAAACTCCGACAAATCTTCGCCTGACATCTGCATGAAGGTTATGTT